>Ga0213867_1000050_pt1 | contig 54656 bp, 35 predicted proteins | sample PICome_12_FD_160120 | JGI IMG/M metagenome (GOLD analysis project Ga0213867, IMG submission 160120) | Coastal seawater microbial communities near Pivers Island, North Carolina, United States - PICO540 | ecosystem: Environmental > Aquatic > Marine > Coastal | place: USA: North Carolina... | reverse complement strand
ACATAAATCGACATATCTCTCTGCGGCTAGTTCGATGTGCTTTTTATCGATGTATTCTTTAAACATTGTCCAGACTTCAACAACTTGACTTTCGTCCATAAGTTACTCCTCAGTTAATTCAGGTTCGACTTCTTCTTCGGAAGTGTCATCAGCGGTATTTACCATAGAAGCTTCCTTAATTAAGTAATCTGACATAACTGTGTCAAGTAACTCTCCAGTCCATTTTTTACGATAGTCTAATAGTTCTTCGCCTTCGCTTGTAACATACTTCAAGCGGTTACCGCTCTTTTCGATTACACCTTTTGCTTCAAAAAGTTCTACTAGTCCACTGTATGGATTCATTCCTGTTTCGTAAGGAATCTTAACTTGTACGCCTTCAAAAGGTTTTGCGTAACGAGTCTTCATTACTTTACAACCTGCACGAATACCACGCACTTCGCTAATTTTGTTGCCGTCTTCATCTTCTTTAAGTTTTAGTTTCTTCATTGCAACAACAATACTTGATGCATAGATAAAGCCTTGTCCACCACTAATCTTATCATCCGGATCAAACATATCTTGTGATGCATAAGTGTGGTTAGTACATACTAAGCCTACGTTATGTGAGCCGATCATATTAACTGTGTTACGAACAAGTGAAGTCAATGCCTTAGGCTTACGACCCATATCACCTTTCATATCACCTTTGTTAAACTGATCAACATCAGTAGGTGTTAGCAACATACCTAAACTATCAATAACAAACAGTACCTTAGGACGATCCTCTTCTGGCATTGCTTTATAGTCTGTCATAAACACACTAATAGTTTTAGCAACGTCATCAATCATTGACATATTAAGTTTAAGTAGTTTTTCTTCGCTTGTATCTACATCTAGTGCGTGTAGCCAAGACTCATCAAGTGCATTCTCTGAGTCAATTAGAACTACGAAGATGCCTTGATCTTGTGCGTATTTTACAATGTTACCTGCACAGATATATGATTTACCTGCACCAGATTCTCCTGCAAATACTGTTACCTTACCCATTGGAACACCTTTGTTAAAGTCTCCGGAAATAAGATAGTTGAGTGCATAGTTACCTGTGCTAATCCAATCTGTTGGATCATTGAATCCACTACTCATACCTGTAATAGATTTAGTTAGTGAAGTTCTAAACTTCGTTGGGTCGAATGCTTTATTCGCCATATGTTTCTCCTATCTAAAAAGCAAAGTCTTTACTAGCGTTTGGAACGTTGACAGGTAAACCGTGAATCTCTGTTCTCGATTTTGCTAGTAAAGACATATTGGTTTTATTGTCCTTGACGTGCTCTAATCATTGCTAGAATGTCTTGAGCATTACCGTCACCTGCAGGAGCCGCTTCAGCCGCTGGTGCTGGAGTTGCTTCTGGTTGTGGTGCTGGTGCAGTCTCAGCCGCTGGTGTTGCCGCTGGTGCCGGAGTTGATGCTGCCGGTGCCTTTGGTTTATTTGGATCACCAGTTGCCTGACTCATACCTGCTGGACGGAAGTATTGACCCCAGCGATCCATATCAAATGCTTCACCGTCTACTGACGCCTCAAACATTTCTTGCATCACTTTAAGTTCTACTTCACCTGGCTTTTTAGGTAGGAAGTCATTAAGATTAAATAAGCCGTGTGTATTAACCGCATTCATTTCTGCATCACCTAGTGGACGATCTCTACGAGCCCAGTTAGATGTTGAATAGTCTGCGTATCCGCCTTTTGAAGTTTTGTTAAGACGGAAGTCTACACCAGCAGTATAATCTGTTGGCAGTTCTTCCATATCTGGATCCATAAGCGCCTGCTTAATGATCTGGAAGATTTGAGGACCAATAATAAACCTACGAATTGGATTCTCTGGTGTTGTGTCCTCTGCTAGTGGATTATCCACTACAAAGCCTTGGAAAATATAAGAACGTTTCTTCCAATATTTACGACCCATATCTTCAAGACTTGAGTCTTTAAACCATCCTCTTACTTCATTAAGGATGTTACAAGTCTCACCGTACATTTCCATACACGGAATTTGTACTTGTACAGGACGTGAGTCAGTTTGACCTTTTACGCCTGCAAATGGGAGTTTAATAACAAGTCGTTCTTGCCAGAAGAACGTGTTATCAGCGTTGCCATCAGGAAGAAAACGTAGCACTGCGCTATCGCCTTCTTTAATATTCCAAAATGGGTAAATGCTGTTATCGCCACCGCCTGAACTGCGGTTGCCGGAAGAGCTTGCTTCTTGTTCTTTGAGCTTTGCTCGGATTTCTGCTAATGATGCCATAGTTATGCCTCCTATAAATGTTGCCTATGTTTTGTGCCTTTGTTTGTAGCACAGTGTATAATATACACTAAACTACTTAGCTTGTCAAGTCTTTTCTTAAAAAAACTTGCAAAAAATCAATTTTATTAGCCAAATATGCTTACATACCGGCTAATCTTAATAAGTCGCCTTTTTCGATTGTAATCTTTTCTTCGTCATCGTCCGGATGATCAATTTTGTCGCCTTTTTCAGCGCCATTCATTTTTGCCTTACGGATTGTATCTCCATACGCATTACCTTCTGCATATGTAGCATATGTTTCCTGAATACGCTCAATAAACTGCTTTGCAGGATCGATATATTCTTCACCGTAGTCTTTTTCAATAGCTGTTAGTACTGCTGTTTCGCCTTTTGGAAACTGTCCTTCTTCTCTATCGAACAAAGATAGAATAAATTCTGTCATTGGAATTTTTGGTTTTTCTGGTTGTGGTTTTTCCTGTGCTTGTGGTTTATCGGAAAATTGTCCCATTATGTCATCTAGTGCATCAGTGATTGGATCCGACCCTTCTGGTACACAGTTGTTTACACGTTTACCGTTTTTACCTTCTTTAGTTTTAGGATTACCAATCTTATAACCGTCCCAACAAGCAGGGCCGCCAGCTGGTGAGCTTTTCTTTTCACTCATTAAGTCATCTGGTGTAAGTTCTTCTGCACGAGTTGCTTCGCCTACTAGTTTGTATACAAACGGAAATACATCTTTTAGATCTTCGTTAAACTGACGAATAGTAAGTTCGTCGATCCAATTTTCTGCAACATCGTTTGGTACATCTTCTACAACAGGTACTTCATAAGATTCAAATGCTTGTTTATAGAATGATTCTTTTTGTAGGCCGGACTCAGTCTTTTTAATCGTTTCAAGTCTTTCAGCAACAGCACCCATATATCCTGCTAGACCTTCTGCCATTACGCTTGAGCGATTCATATAAGTTTTGAATTTGCGTAGGTTGGCTAGTTCTTCTGAAAGTCCTGTAATATGTTTGCCGAAATCATCATATGGCTTACCACCTTCAGCAACGTGTCTTGCCATTGCTCTTGCACCATTTAGATGTTTATAAGGATATTTAAATCTTTCACCGTCTGTGTTTTCTACGTAGATAGCACCAATTTTTCTTGTTCTACCTGTTGATTGTTCTTGGTTTACACTTTCAGTATGCTTAATAGTTAGTCTTGCATTACCAATATCTTGGTAGCTGACTTTACTTGTACCGTACATTGTTGACTCGCTCATTGTTTGTTCTCCGCCTCGTTGTTGCGCCAGGAATTTATAATCTCTCTTGTCTAAGTTTGATTTAGTAATATCTCTAGTATCAAACTGTAGTAATCTTTTCTTAGCAAACACACGTAATTCTTTCAAAAAGTTATACCAGTTTTGCCTAGTAATTGTATCTTCGTTTTCTACAAAACTGTTGCTATACATAACAGCAAGTTTATCTTCACTGATAGAAATACTTACTTTACCGATATTTCTATCTCCTTCTTTGTAATCAAAATCAAAAAAGCGAGCTACAATTGGATCATTAGTAACTTTTCCTGCTTCGTCGCCGATAGTAACGCTAGGGAACCTTCCGCGAATTTTATTAAATAGATCTTCTGCTATGTTGTCAAGACTCTTCATAAAAGTATTTATCAATAATTGCTACTAATGAAGATTGGCATTGGTGGTTCATAATCTTCATCGTGCTCTGCTTGGTTGAAAGAATCATATATTCTAGGATCCCAGTCTTTTAGTACAGCCATCATACGTATTGCTAATAGGGTTGCACTTACTAGATCATCTGTCATCCCAACCTTTGCTTGGAAGCTAGACCCTGTTGCTACATATCCTTTTAGTTCTGATATGAATGGTTTAGAATGCAAAGTCATCTTATCGTTTTCGATCATAGTTTTTAGCCTACTGCAAGCAGTTACTTTTGTACTATGTGTAGTATTAAAGCCTTTGCGGAATTTACGAACGTGTCCTTTTCGGATTGGCTCACTGACGAATAAACCCGGAATATTCTCTTCTCCAAAGTCATTTATAACGATTAGGGCAGCCTCGCCCAATCCATTGTTCTCTACGCTCCAGTAAATTCCCTGCGGGTTTTTAGTACATTCTTCTATATATCTACATATATCAGCCAATACTCTAATTTGTCCAGGTATAGCTGTGTTGTTATGTTGCCACTCTGCAACTTGTTCGTATGTTGGTAGTTCAAAAACTTGTATAGCAGCGTTATCTCCACCAGTGCCCATACTAGGATCAAGTGCCACTGCATATGTATATGTTGGATTAGGCTTTTTATACCACCGTGTTTGACCCATATTAAGAATAGGATTGTCGCCTTCCATTACTGCTAATTTAATACTGTTAATTAATGTTTCGTCAAATACTAAGAATTCACAGCCGTACTCGCGACGGAATTTTTCTTCTCCAATACGGCCAATTTCTGTTGTTTTCCAATCTTCGTCACGATCAGGATGTTCGCTCCAGTGTGCCATAAACGAACGGAAGCCATTAATTCCTAGTTCACTTTCATTACCGTGCTCGTCGAAGCGTTGTTCTGCTTGCTTCCATATAGTGGCAAAAGTATCTTCGTCTGAGTTAGGTGTACTTGTAAGAATAGCACGACCACCTGTTGCTAATGTAGGTGATATCGAAGTCCAAAACTCTTCCGCAATGTTAGGCATAACAAAAGCAAACTCGTCACAGTATAGTAGCGAGATACTCATACCACGTCCTGTGTTGCCCGTTGTTGTTTGTGATACAATACGTGATCCGTTCTCAAACTCAATACTGCCTTTATTGTAACTTGTAACACCTGCTCTAATATAATCAGGACACATCTCATATACATAACGTATACGTTGCATAATTTCCTGGGCACCTGTGTATTTGTGTGCAGCAATAAGAATAGTTTGGTCTGGATTAAACATCGCATACCAAGCAAGATAGATAGCAGCACAAGTAGTTTTACCTGTCTGTCGAGGCATCATATTAATATTAAAGCGATAGTTATGATAAGTATCCATTAATCCTAACTGGTATTTGTAAGGTTCAAACAAAAGTTTGCCTTGTACAGGATGTTGGATATACGCAAAGTTTTCTGCAAAATATAGATAGCCTGTATTAGGATCCATACACTTTGCAATATCAGCAATCTGATCTTCTGTAAATGTTTCTTGTTTATTCGCCTTTTTAATTAAGACGCCGTCTAATGATGCTGCCATATTAATATTTAGTGAAAAAAATAGGCACCAAAGTGCCTATTGAATTTTATGTTGCTATATTATTATTATTTTTTCTTCTTTTTCATTGAACCACAAGAAGCTTCATCAGTCTTCTCGTCGTCCTCGTCTTTACTTGCGTGTACTGCTTTGCGCTGTGCATCACTTGAATACTTTTCTTCTAATGCTTGTAGTAATTGTTCTTTGATAGACTTTGTTAATTCCTCAGCTTCAACAGCCATTGGATTGTCGCCATCTTGTGTAGCTTTGTATGCTTTCTTTTCTCTATTGATACCACCTGACAAATCTTTAGTCATTGTCTTAGTATCACTGTATTCTTCTTCTGGACTGTTATCCCAATCTTCTTCAACATCATCGTCCATCATTTCTGGACCATCTGTTGAGATTTTCATCATCTTTTTCATATCGCCCATTTCTGCATCACGTGGGTCTGGTCCAGGCATTGCCATCGGTGGCGGTGGCATTTTAACTGGGGCATCTTGTGGAGCTGCTGCTCCGCCCATTAATTTAATTAGGTCTTCAACAGCGTCACCACGTGCATTAAGTGTAACATTCATTGACACTTTGTCTTCTGGTTCACTTGGCATACTCATATCACTTCCGCAGCCGCCTTCTTCAATTCCAGTTTCTGTCATTCCACATTCTTCAACTGATTGAATTGACTCTAAAATAGTTTTCATATCATTTATGTTTCCTGCACCTGCTGATGGTTTGTTGCCAGCTGCCGCAGCATCCATATTTTCTAAGATTTTTTTCATATCCATTGTATTAGCCTCCTACGACCGATTTGCTGTTTTCTGATTCACCAATATCTTTAGACTCGCCTGGCGGAGTGCCTGCAATTGGATCGACTTCTCTTTCCTTACGAGCAACTTCTAATTCTTTAAGTAAGTCCATAACTCTATTACCTGCTACATCAGCTTGAGCACTTTCGCCGCCCATATCTTCTGTATTAAGTTTAGCTTCGTATGGTTCGTTTGATCTTTCTTCTTGATAATCTTCTTGTGGAGCAAGTGGGTCACGTACAATAATATTGCTTTGCGGGATATTGCAACATTTTCCTAGGTACTCTTGTAATACTTGCACTGTAGTAGGGTATGTAACTTCTGCTTCAAAATAAGTTACATCAATATTATCTAATTGTGGAAAGTCTAATGGACGTTTCGAAATAGGTACTCTTTTACCGTCTGTTATTTTAACTAAACCGTATTTTCCGAGTGCGTTTTCTAGTCCTGACTTGCATTCACTAGCATAGTCACCTGCTACACCAATTTTAAAATCATAAGTCTTTTTAGACTCTGTTAAATATTCTGAAAAACTTTTCATAATCATTATTCCCGCTTTGTATTATTTATCCATATTCTTTAGTTTCTCTAATAAACTATTACGGTCTGTAACTACGTATCCTTCACCTGATACAATATTTCCTTCACCGGAAGACCCGTCTCTATCCATTTTTTCTTTTTTAAGTTGCAATTCAATCATTTTTAATTTCTTATCCATTTTTGCAACTTTAGCATCTAATGATGTTTTTAGCATACCCCCTGCTACTTCAAAAACACGACCGCTATAGCGGCTTTCAACATTCATACCAAGATCCATTAAATCTTCATATGCGTTCATTGCTTTATCTGCAACTTCATTTAATTCTTTATCGGCCATTTCGCCCAAGCCTTTAACGCTAGGTAAAGCAGCCGCAATTTTATCTAGTTCTTGAATATCGCGTTGAGTTTCTTCTGCTTCAATAATAGCAGTATCTTTTTTTGTTTTTTTATCTTCTGCTTTTGCGTCATCTACAATTTCTTTCGAATCTGGCAAGTTTAGAAGTTCTTCTAATTTTTTAGTCATTGTTTATACCATTAAATGCTACTATTATTTAGCGTCTTTTGCCTCCTTGATGAAAAATATCATTTTCAGTAATTATTCTAAATATGATACCTTTTTGTTTACAAAATGCATATGCTGCTGCCCACTTTGCTTGATTTACAATATAACTTGCTTGATTTACTCTTGATTTACCGACTTTTTCTCTAATTGTTTGATTTGCTGGTTTTACTTCTATAAGTTCGACCCTTTTACCCTTCGACTTGTCAGTATATGAAATAAAAAAATCTGGAACATAAATTGTGTGCTTGCCAGTTAATGGATTCTTATAAGGAATACGAATACTTTCACTTGCCCATTTTTCTACACTAGGATGTTCGTCACAAAATTTCATAAAGTGGAATTCCCAACTACTTCTGTAAGTTGGAGTGCGTGTTCCTATGTATTTTTCAGGAAACTTAGGTGTAAACTTTCCTTGGGCAAACCTAGCCATCTTACGCTACTATATTTCTTTTTTCAATCTTATCAGCTGACTCGGTTCGTTTAAATCCTAATGTACTTGTTTTTGGCCTATTATAGTTTAATACTTCTGTAACAATTGAACTTAATTGAATTTCATTTAATCCTGTTAATGTATCTAGTAGCTGAAATATTTTTACATTATCGATCTTTGCCTGCTGAAGTAATGTAGTTGCAACACTAATTGCTGATGTTTTATCAAAGCCTCTTTTTGTAAAAAAGGTTACAACAGCATCTACTTGATTAGATGGAAAACTTAATTCTTTTGAAAAGTAGTTATCAAAGAATTTAGTTACTCCTTTGTCGCTATAATTATCTGGGGCTTCTTTTGGTAAACTTGACATTTTAATTCCTTATTAATCGAATGTGGTTTTTGCTGCATCTGACAATGCATCAAAACTTACTCTTGCTCCGTTTATTCCGCCAGTCCCTCCGTTGGCTTGATATTGTTTTTGAAAGTTTTGAAATCTTAAATCATCAATTGTTTGCGGACTTGTATCTCCGGTGCTGCTTGATGTTGATGTATTTGAATTTCTAACAACAGAAGTTAGTCCTGCTACCGCTGCTGTAGCAACAAGTAATGATCCTGCATCTCCGCCCCTTCCTTGACTTTTTGGAAAGAATGTTTGAGAAACACCTGATACGTCAATTCCTGCTGCGCCGCCAATTACATCAGTAAGTAATCTAAATCCGCCTTCTCTAAGGCCATCGGTTCCGTTGTCTCTAACACTACGGAACAAATTAACTGCTGCAATTCCTGCTTCTAGTGGATTACTAAAATTCTTACCTTGTGTGATATATTCGTATAAGTCTAAACCTGTTCCAAAAATACCATCTATTCCTAGTTGTCCGCCACCTAATGGTGTAATAGGACTTGGTGTTCTATCATAATGATCGGATTTACCAAATCCAGCTGGATCTCCGTTTTCACCTGCATCTACGTGACCCCTGTCATAGAACACAGTATCATATTGGATAGTCATTCTATTTTCTAAAGGATTACTATCTGAATTGTTTACATTATCGTGTTCCCAACCAGTAACAATCGGGTTTACTAGGGTATACTTTGTATAGCTCTTACGAGCCATTTGTGCAATTTCTATTCTATCAAAAAATGGAACATTTGGTATATTATTGTCCATACCAAATTTAAATGTATTTGTTCCTGGGCCGTCATATAGTGTATCGCCAGTACGTCTATTACCATATGCACCGTCGTTTAGAGAATGATTTATGTCTGCAAAATAATATCTATTATACGCCTCCATAAGTGCTGTAGTAGCACCATAATTGTCATCGTGGAATGTAATATTGATTGGAGAATAGTCTAGTCTTGACTGAACATTCTTTTTTCTGTTATATTTGTTTTTTACTTCAACTTGTGCAGTAAACTTAGGTAAGTCTGCTTGTTTTACAAGCATTCCAATTTCGTGTTTATACTGATCAACTTCAGGTATAATTGCCTTTGCTTGTTCAGTAAGATAAAATGTTACGTGATAAAGGAAAGAAACCTTAGGTGCGTGTTTCTGTGTATCTGTAACATATAGTCGAGAGGCGTGTTGCCAATCAGCCATATTGCCTTTTGGACTTAATATACCATTTGCTACGTTATCTAAAAAACCTGTGAACTTTGCCATACTAATATTTATCTTTAGAAATTAAGTGAGTATATAATAAAAAAGGGAGCTCAGTGGCTCCCTTTTTAACGAATGGCTTAAAGAGTTGTATTAAACGCCGCCACCAGTAACTAGCGTATTTGTTGTACGTCCAACTGCTGTACCAATACCAGTACCTTCTGGTGTTTGGATAGCATTATCGTAACGTATAGCAAGTGTTACTGTTACAGGCTCGTTTGCACTGTATGCAAGTTGATTGTATGCTGCGTTTTGTACGAAACAACCGTATAGTTCGAATGTTTCTAATATGTTTGGTGTGTTAGCACCGTTACCACCATCTAGGATCTCAATACGTGTTGTGAATTTGTAATCTTGTCCTGATGCTGCGCTTGACTGTTCGTAGAAGTCGAACTGCTTCTGTAGCTGTTCGCCGACTAATTTCTGAACGTTGTTGTTTACGTCTTCTCTTAAGTTAAGAGTAATTGCTTCCCAAGCGTGTTTACCAGCTAGGTAAGCACGTGAGTTATAAACATCTATTGTCATTTCTTCAAAACTTACTGTTGGACGAGTTACGTCAACAACTTGTTTTGTCAATTCTGTTGTTGGTGTTGATACACCAAAGTTCTCTAGTGTTACACGGAAACGGTACTGTAGCTTTGGCATTAACAAGCCTTGGCTTGCAGCTGAGTCACCTGTCGCTAGTGGAACTGTAATTTTTGATAGTGTTGAAATTGCCATTCTATGTTCTCCTGTTACAAGTATTTAGCAAATTTAGACCCCATATTTCAGGGGCCTAATTTAATGCCTTATAACCCTGCTATTTCTCCAGTGTTTTTAAGTCTTAGTGGAATGTAAATAAACTCAACTGCTTTAACAGGTTCAATAGCAATGTCTAAGTATAGTTCATTTCTATCAACTCTGCTTGGAGTATTGTTTGATTCATCACATACTACTAAGAAGTCGTATAATGCTCTTTGACCTACAAGCTCGAGCATTAAGCTCTCTGCTGCTTGTTTGATCTCATCGCGTGTAATCTTATCATTTGGTTCAAAGATGTAAGGCTTAGCAAGTTGATTCAACTGGCTGCGTAGGTAAATTACCAAACGTGCTACGTTGATTCTGTCTAATGCGCTTGAACCTCTTGCACGAGTCTTTTGACCGTAGTTTACAAGTCCTGCACCACTAATGAATGTAATTGGGTTAATTGCTTGTGCGTATAATGTATCACGTTGACCTTCGTTCAACGCTACTGTTACAAATTCACCTTCTGCATCTACAAACCCTGTTGCTGTTGCATTAGTAATACCACCACGTCTTGTGCCTGCTGGTGCAAACCAAGGATAGCTAACTTGATCACTTAGTGCAACTGTGCGTAGCATCATATGACTTGGCGGAACAACTACGTTATTTCCTGCATTGTCACTTGTGAAGCCCCAAGGATAAAAGATACCAAAGTACTCATCGCGGCTAGTTAAGCCATCGTCGTTGTCCTCTGGTGCTAGTGCCTGGTTTGTTGCCCAGTTGTTTAGTGATGTTGCATCTGATTTTAATCTAGCTGGTGTATCACCAATAACAAATGCACTTAGTCCTCTGTCATAGTTTAGTGTAATCATTTCACCAATTAGCTCTGGATATCCTGGAGTTGCCATCAAGTTAAAGATTCTTGATTCGTCGTCTCTAATATCATCGTTGCTGTTTAACATAGCTTGTAACGCTTGTACAACTACCTTACGCTGTGCCATACGTCCGAAGCTACCTGAACCATCACCTTGGTTACCTGACTCTGTTACCCATCTATGTGGATAGTAAGAACCCATTGCTTCGTCATTTAAACGTTCGTTGTCACTGTTAATATCAATGTAGTTGCGTACAAACTTCTTAACATTAAAGCCAGAACGTCTTAAATTCCAAAGCAGCATACCTTTTGGATATAGTGCTGGATCTGGTGCATCTGGATCTAAGTAATTTGAAGTTAGTAATACATCAATATCACCTGCTACATCGCTATTTGCACCTGCTGTGTTGTAACGTGCATCTCCAAATAGTACACCATTTTCACTTGTTTGATCTGCTTTATCTAGTAGAATCCAACGATTTGCAATTGGTGTGTTTTGTAGGTCTGCATTGTAGCGATAAATTAATGGATAATTTTCTAAATCAGCTGTGCTAATCCATAAATCACCATTTACAAGAGCTGTACCGTCACTTTGTAGTAATGGTGTGCTTGCACTTACAATCGGTCCGTTAGGATCACAATCAGCATATTCTGCACTGTAGTTATGATAACCAACCCAAGTGTCACCATTATGAATCATAATGTCAACTTCGTCAACAATTGAATTATACCATAATGCACCATCAGTTGTTAGTGCTGTAACTTCATCATCAGATGCAGTATAAAATGCTACTTCTGTACCTGAAGAGTTAATTGTTGCCTTCCATAATGTACCACGAAGTTGTAGTGGAGCAGTGTCGCCATCTGTTCCTGGCTCGTAGTATAGGTTTGGTGTTCCGTTGTTTACATTTGCAAAATGTGCAAAGCCTGCATTACCTAACACTGGTGTTGAACCGTCGTCAGTTAATTTAACATCTCCGCCTTTTGCGTGTGTAATTACAATTTTGTTTCCTGTAGTAACTTCTGCATTAACGTGGGCTACACCTGCATTTGTAATAGCTTCTGCAATTACATCTGCATCAGTTGCTGCACCTGTTGTTGTAAATTCAATAACAGTAATAGTGCTTAGTGCATTAGAGTTAGGTGCTGTTGCTTGGATACCTAAGTTATATGTATCTGCTGTAATACCATTTGATCCAATAGCTGCTCCAATAATTGTTGTTGGTGCAACTGCATTACGTCTGAATACTTTAAAAGTTGCTAGTTTTTGTGAATCGCCTGCTACATTAGACTGTACATAAACATCACCAGCTGCAATATTTTCGCCGCCGCCTAATTTATCTAACCAATATAATGCTTCTTCGTTTGATGCATAAATCGGAGCGTCTACTGCGTCCCAAATTTTAGTAGCATCGTTAAATACTTTCATTCTCCAACGTGCGCCATTTCCAGGCTCAGTTGTTTTAATCCATACAGACCCTGTTGGACGTGGATAAGAATCACTTGCTTTAAATGCAGGAACTCTAGTATGCTTGTCAATATGTAGTTCTGGTGGATAGTAAGTACCTGATGCAATACCAAGTTCGCCTAGTAGTGTTGAATCACCGCTAATTTCTAGAGAACCTACTGCTGAAGAATCCTGTTCAGCACTGTCTGTACCATCGCTGTAAATTTCTAAACGTCCGTCTACTGCTGCTGCACTAATATTTCCTAATGGAAATAGTGAAACAATATTTGTTGCAACTTCGCCAATTGTATTAGAACTTGTTACTGTAACTGTTGTTCCGTTAATTGTAAATGTTGTAGATGACTGTGAAAAAGATGGGTTAGACTTGTTGCCACGTACTGTTGCCCAACTCTTTGTCCAAGCTTCTGATCCTACTAATACCCAAGTACCTGTAGCATTTCTATAGAACATTCTAGCAATAGTTGATCCAAATACAACTGCATAGTCGCCAATTGCACCGACAGTTGCTTTTGGCATTTTACCAGTTGTTCCGTTAACTACTGAACTTCCGTCTGTTAATTTTGTCGAATCTGTAATTACAATCGGTGTTTTGCTTGTAAATGTTTGACCGCCAGTTGTTGTAGCACCTGCGCCATTCCATTCTTGAATACCAAATTGTGATGTTTGTGTGTCTAGCCAATATGTGCCAGCTGCTGGAGTTGATGCCGGTGCATCTGAGCTAGGCTGGATTTCTGCTAAGTCAATATCTGCTCTAACAACCCACGCTCTGTTTGAAACACCTAAATATGAATATGCTGCTTGCAATCCATATTCGTTAAGCTCGCCAGCGTGAATTGGGTTATTGTTGTTATCTGTATAAAACAACGGATCACCAAACGTATCTGCTAGATCACGTTGTGATGTTAATAAGTATGGTTTACCAGCGTTTGCCTTGAGCGTACCTTGTGCTGTTCCTGTTCCACTAGCATTTAGCTTGTTGGACGCAGAAGCAACAAAGATCATCGGTGTTGTGCCAGGCTCTGCCGGAGTGTAGAAACTTTCGTCAATTACTTTGACTTCTACTCCTGGGGATGTTAATGCCATTATCGTTCTCCTGTTATTACGAATCGTAGTTTTGCTACTTGTATTTAGCAGCTTGTAATAAAAACGGTGCGTTAAACACCCTGAAAAAGGGGTCAAAAAGGTGAGCTAAATACAGTATGAGACCGTTATGTAAGTGCGGACAACGTCCTGCTGCTATAAACTATAAAAAAGGAAAAAGAACATACTATCGTAGGCTGTGTGAAACTTGTTTGCGAAATGGTGTAGGGCACGGAATACCGAAGTGGAAGCAACGTGGTTACGAAAAGCTAGATACTTGTGAGAAGTGCGGATATCATAGCAAACACGAAGAACAGTTTAATGTATTTCATATAGATGGCAATCTTGATAATTGCCGTCCTAGTAACTTAAAAACAATTTGTGCTAACTGTCAGCGTATTCTTCAAAAGAATGGAGTAACGTGGAAGCAGGGAGACTTAGTCCCTGATTTTTAAAAATAGTACGTATTAAGATTTCTACGTTTCTTTCTAATCTATCTAATGATGCATTATTGTCTAATGTATAATCACACATCCATTGTTCGATACTCATTGATGTACTATCTTCTGCAGGTAAATGATCGGAACGATCTACCCAAATAGCATAATCAAAAAGCTCTTCATTTTTCATTGCAAAAAATTCACGCCTATTACGTAGACCACAATAAATGTCGTGTTCTGCAAATAGATTACGTCCTAGTCTTGCCAGATCGTTGCTACAATAATTATGAATCATATCATACCATTCAGCACGATGATTATGTCTATCGGTATAACATTCATCCTCATTTTTATATCCGTACTTGTCTTTTAGATCATTGTAGATAAAGAGTTCAGAACAGAATTTAGACGATGATTGAAACTTATACCCATATACTTCTAACATTTCACAGACTGTATCTTTACCGTGTCTGCCGTGGCCAACAACTAATAACTTAGGTAACATAAAATATCCTTTACAATATACTCTATAGTATATAGAAGATTTATGTGTTTGTCAAGTATTTTTTACTGTTTTTGGCTTGTCGCCTTGCCCAGGCAGCATCAAAGCCGAGAAGGCTGTATTCAGCTCTCTCACAATTACCCCAAAGTCTTTTTATATATGACTCATATGTTGCCATAATATCTTTTTCTTGCCAAGATTCTGGGATAAGTTGTCCTTTGACCATCCAGTACAAACGATTTGCTTCTTTGTGTTGAAAATATGTCATACTGTATTTACAGTATGTTTAGATTATAGCGTTAACATTAACCGATAGTAAAGCCGTAGCCTACACCGCCTGCTACCTGTTGAATAACTTCTTGTTCAAGTTTTTCCATCTCTTGTTGAGCTTCTGCCTTTAATGCATCTCCATTAAGAGTTGACCCGCCTTGTGGTCCAGCAATAGTAGCAAACTTTGAACGTGCTTCGCCTAGCATATACTTACAACTAGCAAGTGTATAATCTTTAATCCACTGTACCACTAGATAGTCTGATAGTAATTCACTATCAGGACGATAGTTATAAACGTACAACATTAGGTTTTCTTCTGCTCGCGGGCGTTGAAGAATTGTAAGTTGCTTGCTTGTAGTATTCCATTTAAATTCTATAAACGAACCAAACATACGTCCTACTAATTCTTGATATTGGCTAAAGAAATCATATGTTGCTAAACCACCTAAATTACTACTTGCCATCATATAGGTATTTGTATATGCCATATTAAACGGCTCAAACAATGTTCCGCCATCGCCGCCGCCGCTACGCGAGCCAATTGAACGTCTAAAGATTTGACGAACTTCTACCACTTCTTTTGGCAATGTGTAAGTATTTTGATCAAGTACTGTGGGCATAAACATATATGATTCTTCTACTGCATTATCGCTCCTTTGTCTGAAGCGAGATAATGCTTTTGCTAGAGCAGTTTCGTAATGAACTGGGTCTAACTCAACATCAATCATACCTCCACCGAGCATTGCGTTTACGTAATCAAATATTTCTTGTTTCTGTGTAGCTAATGACATATGAATTCCTCTGTAAAGTATTTATCGAATAAATATGTATATGCCAAGATTAAGTTTATACAAACCAGAAAAGGGTAAGGACTACACATTTTTAGATCGACAGATCACAGAAATGTTTACTATTGGTGGCACTGACATCAATGTTCACAAGTACCTAGGCCCAGAAAATCCAGATGAGGTAGATGCTACAGCTGATCGTCCTCGCTATGACGCTGTTAAAGAAACAAATATTCAAGATTTGTTATTTTTAGAAAACAGAGATAGAAAATACGATCCTAATATCTATACAATGCGTGGCATTTATAATGTGCAAGATGTAGACTTTAATCTTTCACAATTTGGTATGTTTTTAGATAACGACACGTTGTTTATGACTATTCCTATCAATAGTAGTGTAAAAACTCTTGGTAGAAAAATTATGAGCGGTGATGTCCTTGAACTTCCACACCAAAAAGACGAATACGCACTTAACGATTATAAATTAGCATTAAAACGCTTTTATGTTGTAGAAGATGTGAATCGTGCAAGCGAAGGATTTAGTCCTACGTGGTATCCTCATTTATATAGACTTAAACTAAAACAAATAGTTGACTCGCAAGAATTTAAAGAAATTCTTGATTTACCTGCTGACGCAGATAATGATAACGGTGATACTCTTAGAAATATGCTTTCTACTTACGAAAAAGAAATGCAAATTAATAATGCAGTGTTAGAACAAGCAGAAGTAGATGCTGGTAAAAGTGGATATGATGTAGGACACTATTATACTCTCAATACAGATACTGAAGGCAATGTCGAAGTAGAAAAAGTAGGCGGAGAAACAGTTACTACTCATCCTCCTAAACCAGGGTATGACGGATACTTATTAGGAGATGACGGCGCACCAAATGGAGAATCATTTGGTCACGGAATTCAATTTCCAAATGGCGCTAATCCAGGAGACTACTTTTTACGTACAGACTTTTTACCAAAACGTATGTTTAGATATGACGGTACTAGGTGGGTCAAAGTACAAGACGCTGTACGTATGACAATGACAAATAGTAATGATAGAATGACTCAGAAAACTTCGTTTATTAATAATACACAATTTACTTATAACGACAAAGTTATTAGTGATTTTAAAAATCTTTATGAAGGTGATACTTCATTCAGCACAGACATTAATTACCCTATTACAGGATTGTATCTTGTTCTTAAGTACAAAGTTGTTGAAGATGGTTTTGTAATAGCAGACTATCCAGATTTAATAACAGACAACGGTAATGGCAAGGCTGTTGTTAATTTACCTGTGGTCAACGGAGTACAATCCTCTGTCAAATATACAGGTCAATGGGAAGTAATAATTTATAACAACAGAGAAGCACAAAGACAGAGTCTCAGTACTGTGCTTAGACCTAAGGCAGACTTATAATGCAACATTTTTATGACGGACAAATAAGACGTTATCTTACACAGTTGATTAGGATGATGAGTGGCTTTAGTTACAAAGACGGTAAAGGCAATCTTACAACAATTCCTGTAATGTATGGAGATATTACAAGACAAGTAGGAAGTATTTTAAGAGATAATTCAGAAAATAAAATTCCAAGTGCTCCTAGAATGGGAATTTACGTTACTGGCCTTGAAATGGATAGAAGCAGAACTAGTGATTCTAGTTATGTAAGTAAAGCACACATTAGAGAAAGAGCGTTCGACGAAAATAATAATGAGTATCTAAACAAAGAAGGTAAAAACTATACAGTTGAAAGATTAATGCCTACACCATATACTTTATCAGTAAATGTTGACATTTGGACTACAAATACAGAACAAAAGTTACAGATTATGGAACAAGTTTTAATGTTGTTTAATCCAAGTTTAGAAATACAAACTACTGATAATTATCTTGACTGGACTAGTTTAAGTGTTGTTAACTTAGATAATATCTCTTGGAGTTCAAGAAGTATTCCTACAGGAACTGAATCAGAAATTGATGTAGGTTCATTAACTTTTACAACACCGATTTATATTAGTCCGCCCACTAAAGTTAAGCGTTTGGGCATTGTTACTGACGTTATTAGTAGAGTATTCCAAGGTGGTGAAATTGACGATATCGACGATGCAGCTGAAATTAGTACAAAGATTTATATCGACGAAAATGGCGACTTACAAAGAGGAAAAACAGAAGCATACTGGGAAAATACTCAAACTAGGCTTACTGTTGCGCCAACTAGTTACCAAAACACAGGACTACTTGTTCTTAACACTACAATTAAATTAATCGACAAAGGCAATGTAGGCGGCAAATCTTGGCCAGAGTTTTTGCTTGCATTTCCTCAAAAATTCCAAGACGGAATTACACAAGTTAGACTAACCAGAGCAGATATGCCCTTTGATGTCATAGGAGCATTAGCAATTAATCCGTTGGATGAAACAGAAGCAACCGTCATTTGGGACGAAGATACAATTCCTACAGACACTTCAATATCAAGCGAAGCTGGGACAAGGAATAAAATTGACTATATCATAGATCCTCTAAAAACTAATCCGAATGATCTTCAATTGTCTGGTAATCCAAGAATACTTATTTTAGGTGATATAGGAAATTCTGCAAATACAGATGGTGCAGATGCTTGGAAGAATCTAGACAATAGTGATTTTGTAGCAAACGCTAATGACATAATTGAATGGGATGGATCAAAGTGGACTATTGTATTTGACGCAGACGTTGACCTAAGTGTTTATGGAACTGTTTATACTACAAATTTAACCACTGGTGTACAATATAAATTTGATGGTAATGATTGGTTGCTTTCTTTCGAAGGCGAGTATCCAAACGGCACCTGGCGTTTAAATTTCTAATATAATTACTAGTATGAGCAAGCAAATTATTTGTAGTGGAGCACTACTATATTCTCTCGATACTAAACGTTTTTTGTTTTTACATAGAGTTAACGGCAAAAACAAAAAAGTTTGGGGGCTTGTTGGCGGCACTAACGAAGGAGAAGAAACTCCTTGGGAAGGCTTAAAACGTGAAATATTTGAAGAGATAGGAACAATAAAAATTAAAAAAACTATTCCGTTAGAAACATTTGTATCTAACGACACTAAATTTCATTTTCATACGTATTTGTGTGTAGTAAACAATGAATTTTTGCCTGCACTTAATAACGAACACGACGGTTATGCTTGGGTTAGTTTCGGGCATTGGCCCAAGCCGTTACATTTTGGTTTGCAAAACACTCTTACAAAAAAGGTCAATCTTTCTAAATTAAAAACTGTGTTTGAAGTAATAGATTTACTTGACTAATCCGGTAAAAGATTGTATAGTAGTAATATGAAAGTTCTTATAATCGGTGACATAATAATTGACAGATATATCTACGGAACAAGCACACGTTTGAGTCCGGAGGCTCCTGTACCTGTAGTTACACAAGAACACATTATAGAAACACAGGGTGGTGCAGGATTAGTTTACAAAAACTTAGAAAGTCTAGGTGTTGATGTAGACCTATTTGATTATGACTATCCTAAAAGTATTAAAACAAGAGTATTATGCGATGGACATTATATTACACGTATAGACGACGATGTTATTGCAAACAGTGAACTTGTATTAGAGAATATCCTAAAGAAAGATTTTAGCGAATACACATATGTTATACTAAGTGATTACAACAAAGGTGTGCTAGACAAGTCATTAGAAATTATAGAACATCTAAACACATTTGGCTGTAAGGTAATTGTAGATCCTAAAAAACACGCAGATCAATACGAAGGTGCGTGGCTTGTAAAACCTAACCACAAAGAGTTCAAGGACTTTGAATTTACAAATTGGAAGGGTAATTTTATCGTAACTAATGCAGGCGATAATGTTGTTGGAAATATAGACGATATTATGTATAACGTGCCTGTAGAACGTATTGAAGTATCAGACGTTACAGGTGCAGGCGATTGCTTCTTAGCAACATTTGTTTATGCACTTACTAAAAAATATGATTACGAAAGCGCAATTACACTTGCAGTACAAGGATCAACTGAAAGTGTTAAGCACGTAGGCACATACATTTTAACAGAAAAAGATCTAAAGAAAAAGGTCGTGTTTACAAATGGATGCTTTGATATATTACATAAAGGACATCTTACCTTGCTAAAAGAAGCTCGTATGCAAGGTGATAAGTTAATTGTAGGTCTTAACAGCGATGACAGCGTAAAGCGTTTAAAAGGCGCTCTAAGACCGTTTAACGACGTGGAAACACGTATGGAACAACTATTATTAATACCGTATGTAGACGAAGTTATTGTATTTGACAACGATACTCCATACGAGCTTATCAAAGAATTGCAACCGGATCTAATTGTTAAAGGTGGTGATTATACCGTAGAAGAAATTGTTGGACACGATCTAGCACCTGTACACATTGTACCTACAGTCAATGGTTACAGTACAACTAAAATATTAGAGGCACAGGAATGAAAATTTTAATTACAGGACACAAAGGTTTCATTGGTCAAAACCTAACTTTTTATTTACAACCAGATCACGAACTATTTGGATATGAATGGCAGGAAGAACACTTACCCGAAGTTGAAGGGTTTGATTGGGTTATACACGTTGGTGCAATATCAAGCACAGTAGAACAAGATGTAGATAAAGTAATGCTACAGAATTACGAATTTAGTAAATGGCTCTATAACCAATGCAACTCAAAAGGAGTTAATTTTCAGTATGCTTCTAGTGCAAGTGTTTACGGACCGTATGAAAAATTTGGAGAAGATGATCCAAAGTCTCCACAATCACCGTATGCGTGGAGTAAGTATTTGTTCGACAGATGGGTGTGGCAACAAGAGCATAAAGTTTGTGTTCAGGGCTTTCGTTATTTTAATGTATACGGACCACTAGAAGATCACAAAGGTAATCAAGCAAGTCCTATAACAAAATTTATTAAACAAGCAAAAGAAAGTAACACTATTGCACTATTTGAAAACAGCGACCAATACGAACGAGATTTTGTATTTGTAGGCGATGTTTGCGAAGCACATAAGCAGTTGTTAGAAAATAAAAAACCGGGCCTTTTTAATATTGGTACGGGAAAAGCTGAGAGCTTTCAAAAAATAGCAGATCTAGTTGCAAAAACATACAATGCAACTATAGAGTATATTCCAATGCCCGATTACTTACAATCACAGTATCAGGAATATACGTGTGCAAACATAGATAAATTAAGTAAAGTTACAGATATTAACTTTGCAACAGTAGAGGAATATATTAATGGAACAGCAACCAACTAGAAAAAGTGGCGTCGACCAAAAAGGTTGGGGTTACGAAATGATTTGGGCCACAAATGAAAAGTATTGTGGTAAAATTATGGTATTCAACAGAGAAATGGCACAGACCAGTATGCATTTTCATAGGGAAAAAGACGAGACTTGGTTTGTTAATAGTGGCAAGTTTAAAGTAAAATGGATCGACACTAAAGATTCTAAACTTTATGAGCAAGAGCTAATAGAAGGTTCTACTTGGCATAATCCACCATTACAGCCGCATCAATTAATTTGCTTATCTAAAGAAGGTAGTGTTACTGAAGTAAGTACACCTGACAGTGTAGAAGACAATTACCGTATCGGTCCAGGTGACAGTCAAAAGTTGAGTGACAAACAAGATGACAGTAAGTAGTTTTTTTGCAGTTCCAATTTTAGACTACCGTATTCCTGCTGATTTAGCAGATGAATTAGAAACACGTATTGTCCCAGAGTTAGACAAGTTAGAAAACAACGGAGATGATTATGATTACCGTCGTTCAGATTTCTGGGAAACTAAAATCCGGTATCACGAAATTGCTCCTGAGCTAACCGACGAATGGGCTAAATGTATTGCTGAATATAAAGAAGCAACCAGTATACAAACTGGCGAAGGACTGCACTACTGGACCCAAGACTACAAAGACGATGAAGGCCACGATATGCACGGCCACGGCATTGATGGTATTAGTGGCGTTTACTGGCTACGTGCTAACGAAAATGCAGGCTACATTAGATTTTATAATCCGAATACTATTGCAGAATATGTACAACATCACGATGGCTCTAAACCCTTCTTTCAAGCACATTATGATGTTAAAGCAGAAAAAGGAAGACTAGTGTTGTTCCCTTCATATCTAAAACACAAGGTAGTTACAAAAAGAATAGACGTAGTAAGGACTACTATTGCATTTAATGTAGGTATTTAGATGGCATACAATATGTGGAGTAATGCTCCTAAGAAACAAGAACAAACACCTAAAACTAATATGGGATGGACTAATCAGCCTAAACCTGAGGACATTCCTTTTTATGATCCTGTTCATAATATTGCACCTAAAGTTGTTGTCGGCTTAGACAGAGACGGTGTTATCAATGTTGATAGGGGTGAATATACTTATCGAGTTGAAGACTTTGAGCCTATACCGGGTAGTTTAGAAGCTATTGCTAAGATTAGACGTTTGGGTCATAAAATTGCAATTATTACTAATCAAGGCGGAATAGCAAAAGGTATCTATACAACAGACGATGTAGAACGTGTACACGATCATATGTTTGATCTATTGGGCAAAGCAGGGTGTTCCAGTATTGATGCATTGTATTACAGTGAGACTAGTCTAAGAGCAGACGGCTTTGCAAAACCTAACACGGGTATGTTTAAGAGGTGTGAAGAAGAAATGCCCTTTATTAAATTTTCCAAAGGATTCTTTGTAGGTGATAAGATATCAGATCTAAAAGCTGCATTTAAAATGGGTGCAAAACCTGTATTAGTACGTACCGGTTATGGCGAAGAGACTATTAAAGAATTAAATAAATTTAGTAATCAAAAGATAAAGAAAAAGACCATCATATTTGACGATCTTGCTCAGTTTGCAGATTATTTAGATCGTTAATCTTCTAAAATCCTAAAGTTAGCACTAATTGATGCTCTTATAGTATCACTTTTATTCCACGTGACATAATGATTTAGCGTACTCGGAAAAAACACAATATCCCCTTCTTGTAAAAACGGATTGTGTCTTGCAGTCCATCTTTCGGGTTCTTCAAATAAATGCATTTGAAACGGAGAAAATGGCTCTGACGCACTATTATAAAAAATAAATTGACCATACATACCGTCATTTTCAGCAGTATTTTCTCCTGCTTGATCTAAAATATACGCACAACTCACTAAATTATTATCGCCGGAATGTGCGTGTACTTCTTGATGTTGTCCTTGATGATATCTATTAGCCCACGCATAAGATTGTATTTTGTCTTTATATTCTTGTTTAAGACCGATTTCTTGCAAGTACGGTCCTAGTCCTGGTTGTATATTTTGGAAAAATAAATTCCAAGGTAATTTACTATTAAGGTCTTCGTGATGCATCGTAGTATCACAGTTACAGTCCCATCTATTAGAAGTATTAAATGCGTTGTCATCATTTAAAAAAGGCAAAAATCCTTGTTTAATTTCTTCGTGATTAGGCATTTTTGTTTTAAAAATTAAACTACCAAAAACTAACTCAAACATTTTCAACCTTTACTAGCTTACCTAATTCTGGCAGGTACAAATATTCAATAGCACTTTTAGCTAATGTTGTAAATGCATCTTCTAGTGTTTCTACTAAAGGATCGCCTCCTAAATTAAAACTAGTGTTGAATACAATAGGACAACCTGTTTTATCTTTGAATGCTTTTATGAGATTGTAGTAATTCGGATTCTGTTCTTGATTTACTGTTTGAATTCTACAAGTTCCGTCTACGTGAATAATAGCAGGAATCTTTTCTTCAACACCTGGTTGACAGTTTACAGCATACATCATTGTAGGTGAATTTTTCATACCACGTAAATCAAACCATTCGTGTACATCTTCTTCTAAAATGCTACCTGCAAATGGGCGGAAGTACTCTCTATGCTTTACACTATTAACAAAGTCTTTACCGTCCGGATCTGTTGGATCGTATAATATACTTCTATTACCTAATGCTCTAGGTCCATTTTCTGAACGTCCTTGAAATATTGTTACAATGTTTCTACTAGTGATTAGATCAACAATATCTTGATCTGTAGCTTCAGTTACAGTAGCATTAAACTTTTCACACATTTCTGTTACATCTTTGTCACTGATATTGTGTTCAGGTCCGAGATATACAGTTTCTGCCTGTGGATGTATTGTAGTATCTTTAGTAATACTTCTATAAGCCCATAACGCTGCACCCATTGCTGTACCACCGTCATTTGACACTGGCTCTACATAGATACTTAAACCTTCATTTTCTAATTCTTTAAGGTAGTAATAGTTTGCAACACAGTTCAGTCCATATCCGCCACTAATGACTACATTTTTACAGCCACTAATTTCTACAGCATATTTAATTACATCTGCTACTGCTTTTTGAGTTTGCGTTTGTACAGCATATGCCATATCTCTTCTATTTTTCATTAGTGTGGGATCACTGTCGCCTGGTTGATCTCGCAGTTGTTCGTATAGACTTTCGTTTACCATAGAACTATTTGGATACTTTGGTACAAATAAGTTTCTGTTGCTTATTGGAGTAGGCCACTGTGCTGTGCTATCAAAAATTTCAGGAATCCCAGAATTTTCTTCTCCATATGGAAATAGTCCCATAGTTTTTCCTGCTTCAATTGCGTCCCAACCACAGTACTCGGTTACTGCTTCATAACATTTAACAATACCTGCTCTGTCAGAAAGTGAAGCGCCAAATGTTCCAGTAGTGTTGTTAAAGATATCTGTGTCCGGTGCTTCGTTTGCTACAGTCGGTAACCAATCTTTACAACCTAATGTTTTGTATAATGTTTGAATATTGTCAGGATACGAACACTTATAAATTGTTTCAGTTTCCCACATATACCTAGGGTCACCATCTGCGTCAATTGCAAAACACGTTCCTGCACCGTCAACAATTACTGCAACTGCTTCCTCAAACCCTGATCTATAAAATGCTAAACTGGCGTGCATTTTATGATGCAACATCGCAGTATCAATAACTTGTGGATGCTTATTCCAAGGATGGCCATCTTCGATAAGACCCATTTTTCTTGCAAGTCCTGTATAGATATCTTCATTGGTATAATCAAGTCTACCAGCAGTTTCGTTAAGTGTTTGAGTATGCGAGACAACCATATAATCTAGTTTGTCTGTGTACTCTAAAATTTTCAATATTGACGCTAACGGTCCGCCATCATACTTGCTACGTGTTAATCTTTCTTCTTCGATTGAAAATACAATTTCATCGTCTTTTAATAAGCATACGCCTGCGTTGTGACCTCTAGCAATACCTGCGATCCATAAACTCATTAATAACCTCCTTGATGAACTACACCGTGTGTTGGGCAAACTTCGCCTTGCGGTTGTTGCATTTCTTGCGGCGGCTTAGGCGCACTTTTTACAGATTTGCCTGTTGTTTCTTTAATTGATTTTACAATATCATTAATGTGTTGTTTACTCATATCCATAGATTTATCGTTTATCCTATCTGGTTCTTCTTCCATACTGGCTCTAATTGGAGCATAAACTCTTTTACCTTCACCGATATCAAATACGGTAACATCTTTATCATTTAGATAAGATGTATTAATTGGAAATGTACTGCCGGTTACAACTGTTGCTTTTGTACCTAATGCTTTTGCTACGTGTTGTCCTACACTATCACATCCTAAGAAATGATCTGCTTCTTTAATTACTCCTGACCAAATACGTAAGTCAGGAATTTGTGGTAAGGCCAACGGGTGCTCGTTTTCGTTTTCTTCGTAAAGATTTAGCGGTAATTCACTCATAACAATAATGCCGTATTCTTGTTTTAGCTGATTTGCAATAGCAAGCATATCATCTACTCTAAAACTTCTTGATGTTTGGTCGATTAAGTTTTGTTCTACTCCTCTACCAAAAGGCTGGATTACAACTACCTTACTAAATCCTGTTACTGATCTGACTTCATCAACTACTGACTTACCTTGTGCAATTTCTGATTTATTAAGACTAATCGTTGGAGTAGGTAAATCTCTAATACCTTTTTTGTTAATTTCGATATCAAATGCTTGTGCAATACTACACTTTTGATTATAATATTCCCAAATACGATACGGTTCTGGACTTACACAGTCTCTATCTTTAATAAACTGTTCAAACAAGCCCTTGTGCCACGTATCATAAGCACGTTTATGTAGTGTAGGATGTCCTTTATAAAAATCCATACCGCCTTCGCATACAATAATAAAATCATCATCGGGATTTTCTTTCTCGTATAATTCAAATGCAGGGATTGACGTTACCACACGACCGGCGCCGCCGTTGATAAAAAATACTGTAGATCTTTTCATTGTTGTTAGGTACCTTTATGTAATTACGAAAATATTTATAGCATACTATTAATTAGAATTACAAATGTGGTTGCAAAGATGATAAAAGGCAGTGTGTAAACTGCCTTTTATCTTTATTATATTTTTAATATTTAATCGTTGTTAGGATCTTCATTAGGATTGTAGTCATCATAACTTGTAATATCATATTCGATTAATTTTGTTTTTGGATACATAGAATCGATAAAGATTAGGGGAATATCAGTGCCTTCGAATGCCTGTGGCATATCTCGTAGTAGTTGACGATATTTTTCAAGTTCTAAAGTTTTTTCGCCTTCTGGGTCCATAGCCTTAAAAGTCATATATAAAGAGTCTGTGTTTCTTAATAGAATATCTCTTTCTATTCTAATTTCTGCCCACGGTGTCGCCTTTCCGATCCAGTCTTCGTTAACCATTTTTACTAATACAATTTTTTTCTCATCAAAGTTCCAATAGCTACGTTGATCGCAATACAATTCATCTGGATGAATTGGATAAGGATAATCAAAATTTTCGTACCCTTCTGGAGATTCAATAATTTTCATACCAACTTCGTGTTCGTATTCGTCTGCATCCATAAAGTTATTGTGATAGTCACTTAACACTTCTGCTGCCAATGGATCAGTCTCACAGTCAAATTTAATCAAAGAAGTTTCTGGATCTGGTTCTAGATCAGCAGCTTGCAGTTCGTGTTCTCTATATACACGTTCAAACGATCCGTCTTCTTTGTTAGCATAAAAGTATAGGTATTTTGGTCCTATGTAAACTGTGTCTATAGTATCAGTATCGTCCCAACCTTCTAAATAGTTGCTGTTGGGACATTCATAGCTGTATTCAACTTTGATCCATTCAGTGCCGTATTCGTCGGTCAACTCAATTTCGTCAATGTCTACACCTAAGTTTGTTTTTAAATCTATTTTTGCCATATTGTTAACTCCAAGTTACTCTGACCATACCCGGCATACCAGGTGTTCCTCGACAGAAACAAATAAAGTTACCGCACCAAGATTTCATATTACTCATACCACCCATTGCAATAAGTCTAAATCCTCTACAACAACTTGCACATCCACAGTATGTTCTACTGTTGGCCATATAATATGTGTGTCTGTTGTTTAGCATATACGACGGAGCCGTTGATTGTGTTCTATCCCAGCACTGACAACCACTGTCTGATTTGTCCCATTCTGGTTCACCGCCTGTGTCTGCAAAGTCCCATTTACATCCAATACAAATACCAAGGTTACAAAAACCTTCTGTTCTGTTTGCCATACTCATACACTTACAAGTACAATATCTTACATATGCTCCTAGTCCTCCTGGCATACAAGTACAACATAGTCCTGCACCGCTCCACCAACTAGAACATCCTCTAGGTCCCTGACAGCAAGCAGTAAAACATCCACAACCATTGTTTGATGTTCCGTTGCCTCCAGATCCTACACAGAATGTATAACAACATCCTGGGTTAAACTGTCCGTCAATTCTTCTAATTGTTTTTTTACCGTAATATCCTCCAAATGAGGCACAGTTTGCCATATCGCATCGACAACCGTAACAGCAGTGTCCAGATCCTGAACCGCCGCCGCTCCATACTTCAAATGTAATAGCAGTTGCACAAGTACACGCAAACCAACATCCGCAGCGACCACAGTGTGCTCTACATCTGTGTGTGCCGTTACATACTAAGCAAGTATTATAGCATTGGAATAATCCGCCCGGTGCCTGGCCCTGTGTTCTCTGGCAAGTACCGTCTGGAAATCTAATGCCGTCATTATATAAACAAGTTGCCATTTATGCATCTCCCTTTAAACTATTTATTTCCTGTTTTAATTCTTTAATTGCCTCTACAAGTAAAGGAACAACTCTTTCGTACTGCAATGTTTTATAATCTTCACCTGAAATACTTACGTCTGCTTCGTCTCTATCAAACGGTGCATTATGTATAATTTCAGGAAGCACTGCTTCAACTTCTTGTGCAATTAAACCAACTTCTGTTTTGTCTTTACTAAATTCTGCTGGAGTCTTTTCATTCCAGTTGTATGTTACACCATTAAGTGATAGCACTTTTTCTAGTGCGTTTGGTATGTTTTCGATGTTAGTCTTAAGTCTAGCATCTGAAGTATTTGAAATAATATTACCAGTTGCGTAATGAATGCCGTTTGTCTGTGCGCCATCACTTCGTGTTTCGAATTTATTACCACTATCGTAATACAATCTTGTCCAAGCATTACGACTGTGTTCTAAAATCCAGTGGTTATCTACGTCATTGTAAAGGCCCATTGTATTTGAATTGTCGTGCATCATTACAAAACGGCCACCAATGTTTAAGCCTTCCCAACCACCGTGTGCTCCACCGTCAATTTGGAGTGAACCATAGTTGCCACTTACTGGTTGTATATATGCATTACCTGTGTCACCTAAACGTACACCTGTAGTATTAATTGTAACTTCTCTACTTCCACCTGCGTATATACTTACTGTATCGCCTTCAAAGTCAATATACGTATTAGTATCGCCTGTGTGTCTAATATAACGTGCAACATCTAAGTTACCACTAACATCACAACTTGTGAATCGTGCAGTACTTCTCGTAGTTGCACCAATTGACATATTGTTAATTGAGCCACCGCCTGCTGGTGACATTGTAACTGTACCAGTACCACTTGGTGAAATTGTTACGTTAGCATTTGCAGGACTAAATCCTACTGTGCTAGTTGCACTTAAACTTGTAAACTGACCTGTGCTGCGAGATACGTTACCAATTGGACCTACAAAGCCGCCTCCTGAATAAACACGCTTGGCAATACTTGCACCGCCTTCACAACGTAATGTACCTGTGTCGCCTGAGTTATTAGTAGCGTCAGTAGTTCCTGTAAAGTCTACAGTAGAATTTGCTGTTAAACTTGTAAATGCACCACTGTTGGCAGTTGAGCTACCAATTGGAGTGTTTTGAATACTTCCTGCATAAATTGCACCACTTGCGCCAATACCGCCTGTTACAACTAGTGTACCTGTTGTGGTGTTTGTTGCTGCTGTGTTAGCAGTAAATGTTGTTGCGCCGTTTGATGTTAGTGAAGTAAACGCACCCGAGCTACGAGCTGAATTACCAATTGGAGTACTTTGTAAACTACCACCGTAAATTGCGCCACTTACTCCTAGTCCACCTGTAACAACTAGTGTTCCTGATGTCGTGCTAGACGATGCTGTGTTAGCAGTGAATGTTACTGCACCTGTTGCGCCTAAACTTGTAAAGTTTGCTTGTGCAGGATTACTTGCACCAATTCTTACATTGCTCATATTACCTAGTGTATCTGAGCTAATAGTAAGTGTGCCACCTGCGCCAATTATTGTATCACCGCCTGGGTCAATAGTAACAGATGAACTAGATCCAGTTGGTGCTAAATTAATTATTTGTCCTGCTGCTGTAAAATCTAAATTACCTGGTAGTACTAATGCTTTTCCAACTTCGCCTAGTGTAACTGTACCTGATGCAGATGCTAAAATTAAATCAGCTGTAGGTCGAATAGTAGCCGTTGCCCCTGGCTGAATGGAGACAGAACTTTGAGGGCTGATATCAACTGTACCCGAACCTGTTGGTTTAATTTCTACATTATTATCTAAAGGATTTAGTTCTACTTTACCGTCTGCGTTTAGTACGTCATTTGTTGTTAACGGTAATTCAAATACTGTTGTACCTGCTAACGCACTTGTTAGAACGTAGTTTGTGCCGTCTGATGTTAATTGATATGTAGAGTTTGTTGGAATGTCTACTGATGTTCCAAGTGTAACACCGTTACCAGTAATTTGTCCTGCTGCGGTTGTCAATGTGATCATATCCGCAGTAGCATTATAAAATGTTTGTCTACTTCCTGGGAAAAACACTGGACTTACCATTGTCACTTCGTAGCCAGGAGTACCAGTTAAACTAATAATCCCACCTGTAAATGCATAGGTAAATTCTGTTTCTCCTGTAACTTCTAGTGTCTGTGGTGCTGTATTATAACGTGCCATTTATATTTTCCCCTGTCAAATTACGTAGTTGAAGTTTCAATGCCGTAAACTGTAATTCCTACGTCATTTGAATTTACATTAGCTACTATATTTAGTCCGCCTTGCATAACTAAGCCTGTACGTTCAAACACACCGTTTGGAATAATAACTGTATTCCACTCAATCCATTCTTCATCGTTTGGCGTTGATGTTGTTGCCATTGCTAACTTCATTGAAATCGAAGTTGCATTTCTATTTGTAATTGATACATTCGCAACAGCGTAACTACCAACCGGTACTGTATACACAGTTACGTCGGTATTAGCTGTTAGATCCTGTACTCCTAATCTTCCTGTTGCCATTTTATTTTATCTCCATTTATCTGCTTAAGAAGTATCCAAGTGCTACTGGAGCTCCGTCAATACCGCCTGTAAAGTTCATTTTAGCTTTAATATTTAGCTGTCCTCCACTGGTAGTAGTGATTTCATCGTTTGCAATGAATATTACACCTGCTGTTAGTGTGTTAACGTTTAGACTTGATTGTCCACCACCAATTTGTGCAGTAATATATGATTTAATTGCACGTTGCGTTGGAACAATGTTGTCACTGTTTTCAGTAAAGAACGGGTCAGTACTAAATTGTGTAATAACAGCTGATCCAATACCAACTGCAATACCGCCAAGCTGCAATGACTGCAAGCCTGCTAAGTTAAATGCGTCAGCATCCAATGTCGCAGTACCTGTGGACTGCTGAACTCCAAACAAGCCACCAACGTTAAAGTTACCGTCTTGGTCAGTACTTGTAAAGAACACTCTACCACCGCCCGAACTTAGTTGCTGAGCTTCAATATACGCTGTTGTAATATCAACAAACGGATAATTTGTCTTAGCTTGGTTTCCTGTACCAATATACAAGAAGTCGTGTCCTGTTAGACGTACTTGTGAATACTTATTAGTTGTAGTAAGGCGTATTCCGTCTTTTGGTGCATTTAATACTGTTAGTCCTGGACTAATTTGGAATGTTGCCGTATAGCTGCCTGGTTGACCAATAACATTACTAATTGTAACAAGTTTATACCAAGCGTTTGGAATGTTCGCAAATTCAACGTTTGATCCAGGTTCTGGTAATTCGAACAGTCCTCGTACTGCAATAAATGTTGCCGGTTGATATAAGTCTGCACTACCGTCACCTGCTAGTTCAGCAGTTGCAGTTGTATAGCCTGTACCTCTGTTAGTAAAGGTTGGGTTAGCTAATGCTCCGTCTCTAAGTCTTGGCCAAACTGCTGCAGGAATTGTAGAATTAGGATCTGTAATTGTCACTTCAGGTCCTGCCTTAAAGTATACATCTCCAATATCCGCTGCATCTACCGTACTAATATCAAATGCATCTCCGCCTTTAATTAAACTAATAGTAATATTTGTACCAACAATTGACTTAATATAATAAACTGTTTCTGTATCTAATCCTATCGGGGTTGCAGTAGTATCTGTGCCAGTGCCAACATTTGATATGCTGTAGCCACCGCCGCCACTGCCACCGCCGCTGCCGCCTGCTGAAGAACCGGTGCTAACTCCTTCAAATACAATTGGTTGATTTAGTCTTAAATTATCTGAGCTACTTACTTCTAGTGTATTTGGTGCAGTTGTGCTTAGAATTGTACCACAAGGATAACCACTTCCTGGTTCTGCAAGTCTAATACTTGTTATAGAACCATCTTCATCTAAACATCTACCAAATGCTTTTGCACCAGTTTTAAGTCTTAGTTGTAAACCTTGAGTAGCTGCACTCGGTCCGTTACCAATTGACCAAATCGGATCATTGTCTGGGTTACCAAATGCAACACCATACCATTTTTCAGCAGTGCCATCAATAAAGCGTCTGCTCCAATCTAATCCGTATTGGCTTGTAGCAATTACGTTTTCACCTACTGCTACAAATAAACCTTGACCGTATCCAATGTTTGTCCAGAATGTTGGGTCTGTAATATTTACAAGTCCTGCATTTGAAGCTCTCCAATTAGTTCCATTATCGGTACTTACTGCAACTTCTCCTGTAGTAGCAATAGCAACAAATCTTCCGTTACCATATTCAATTGCTACCCAATCACCTACTGCTGTAGGAAGTGCGCCACCTGCTGTCCAAGTAATACCGTTTGAACTTACTGCTGATTCATCACTTTGTGAAATTGCAACAAAGTTTATGCCGTTATACGCAACTCCGATAAATTCGTCAGTACCGCTTGCAAGTGTTGTAATTGTTCTTGACACCCAAGCACTACCATCTGTTGATGTCGCTGCGCCACCATTGCCGTCGCCGCCTACTGCTACCCAAGTACCATTACCATAAGCAATGTCATTGTGTGCAGTACCTGGTAGTGGAGATCCACCTGTCCAGTTTGTAGCTGCTGTTTGACCTGCTGCAAGGAATGCATTGTTTGCAGTACCTTCAGAAATTGCTACCCACCCTGCATTGTTATCAGTAATTACTACTTCTGGAGCACTTGTATATCCTTCACCGCGTAATGGATTGTCATCTCCGTCTACATCGATAGTAACTGTTGCAAGACCTTGATTATTAATTGTTGCTGTAGCACTTGCTTGTGTGCTTGCTCCGCCACCTGTCAATGTGATAGTTGGAACATTTAAATATCCTCTACCAAAACTATTAACAATAATTTCAGTAACTTTGTCTGTTTCTGCTGTTACTGTTGGTGCTGCTGCATAACCTGCACCAGTACTTGTAATAATAATTTCTTGAATAATACCGTCTTTAACTGTAGCAACAGCACTTGCGCCGCCGCCACCTTGTACTGCTGTAAACACAATAGTCGGAGCAGTTACATAGCCGCGTCCACCATTTACAACATTTACTCTAGCAATCTGTGTCGGTCCTGGTAAACCAATGCTGTTAAGTTCGCCTAGTTCTGCTTCTAATATAGCGCCAGATCCGCCTAATCCTCCAACAATAGCTGTTGCAGTTGCGCCTTGGCCGCCTCCGTATGCTACTTTAGTCCAACTACCGGATACTGGCAATGTGCCACCTGCTGTCCAAGTTTTACCATCTGTTGATATGTTAGTTGCTGTCCCGCCGTCCTGTAGAGCAATAAATTTATTGTCTGCATATGTATGGGCACCGTAATTAATGTTAGCTGTTGCCATTGTTTGATCAACTGCTGTAAATCCTGGTTCTGTATAATCAATTGCTGCTTCAATTCTATAACCTGTTGTTAGGTCTAAGCCTGCTGCAATTGGAGTACCTGGAATAATATGATCCCAACCAGCTTCATACATTTTAACATTATCTGAAGAGTTTGTAAGTGTTTCTGCTGCGCCACCTTCGGATGTACTTAATTCTAACGAACTACCGTCAAAGAATACAACATAGTAAAGAGTTGCCGCTGTCAGTCCTCCAATATCTGCACTTAGGTATACTGGCATATTATCGTACAACTGTGTAAATTCTCCAGCGTCATAAAACACTCTATTATTAGCTGATGCAGTACCAATAATATTAAATGGTTCTGAAGTTGTTTTGTAAACTTTAACTTGTTTTGTACCGTTGTTAAAAGATATAATTCTACCGAATTGTCCAACACCTGTACCAGCAGTAAGTTGAATATTCATTCCTACATAAGCGCCGCCTAGTGCTGTGTCTGTTGCAGCAATAGTTGCTGAAACTGTATCACCACCCTGGGCAACGTTTTGTGCTGAAACATAGTCATCACCACCTGTGCCATTGTTATCATCTAGATCTATCAGTCTTGTTTCAATAACTGCTTGGTCTCTAAATTCATCTTGAATAACTGCTGCATTAAATCCTGCTCCACTAATTGCAATTTCTGCATTAGTGTAGTCTCTACCAGCATTTGAATATTCAAAACGCAACACTTGTTCTTCACCGTCTGTAATTACATTTGAGATAAGTGCATCTTGTGATAAGTTATCAACTTCTGCATAAATTGGATTTTCGCCAGTGTCAGTACCTTCAGCAATAACACCGTAAGTACCATAAGATGAGTTACCGTTTGTTGCACGAATTCGTCCACCAAAGTCTGCTAAGTAACCTGAATAGTTGTAGTATGCGAACACAGAAACAAGTTCTGTTAGTGAGTTGTTACCGCTACACCACACACCAATACCATCACTTAGTACCTGTGTAAAGTCGTTACTAACAATAGATCTGTTACCGCCTGCGTGTAATGCACCGTCAATCTTACAACCAACACAGCCTACACCGAATGTAGTTACGTTTTGTACATAACAAGATTTGTTAGTTACCCACGCTTCTGTATCCCAAGGACCAAAGCCTGGATCAAGTGATACATAAGAACCTGCTGTTGGACGTCTTGTTCCAAAGTTGTTTAGTTCTGTCAAGTTACCACGTAAACCGTTAACAGTCATATTACGTACACCTGTTGCATTTCTTACGTGATACATATCAGAGCGTAGTGATCCGTTAATTGCATTAAGATATAGCTCTGCAGACTTCCAAGACTTATGATTACCTGGATATTGTAAATCATATACAATAGAGTCAATATACCTAATAATATAAGCACGGTGCTGTTCTTCGTTTAATTTGTATGTTACAACACTAGAGCCAGCGCCGCCATCAAATGTAAGTGCTTCTCCACCTTTTGAGTCTGATACTTCAATAGTAGTTGTACTTGGTACATTAGTTACCCAGTATGTTGTGCCTGCAACTGCGCCACCGAAAGCGTTTGAATCAAATACAACTGGATCTCCTACAACCAAGTTATGTGCTGCTGTAAATGTAAGTGTTCCCGGTGAACCGTTGATATCATTTACTGTTCCGCCATAGTTTGCGTTAATCCAAGCAACTGCTTCACTAGCTAAGAAGTTTCTATTTGCTTTTAGTACATCAACTGCATTGATTGTTTCTCTATCATTAAAGTACGTCATTGTACCATTAATTTCCGGAGTCTGGCCGTTGCCTTTATCAATCATATGAATAATGATATCCATTAAGTTGTTTGTACGTTTTAATGCAAGCGAACTTCCGTTTACATAAGTTGCAATTTTGTTTTTCAACTCTCTGTATGTTTGTACAGTTGCATTTGTGTTATTGCCAATTAGTTTTGGATTGAAATCATAGAAGTATGATTTAGCAATATTATTTGTTAGATAATTTGTATTGCTCATCATATCTCTACCAACTGCATCTACAATGTCTGCTACATTTGCTTGCGCAGCATTGTTGTCGTACACAAGAGTTGGATAGTTTTCAACAATATATTCTGTTACAGAAGTCTTAATTGCATCTAAAGATCCTGTTAAATTTGTAAATTGTTGTCTAATAGTTGCATTTACATCTGTAAGGTTTGCATTCCTACTTGGATATCCTGGAATAAGTGTCCCTGGCTGGTCGGCAAAGGATGCTGTTGGACCGTTAAAGTATTCAGATACAGTAAACGTAGTTCCTGTTGGTGTTGTTTTAACATTGTATATTGTACCGTCGTTTAATCCAGAGAACGTAATTGTATCACCTAATTTTAAATTGTGTGTTCCTGAAGTAAGCACATTAGATGTAATATCAGTTACTACTATTTCTTCTACATTTGTTTGATCTCTAAGTACATTGTAAAGTGAAGTCATTAATTCTTCCACTTTTGTAACAGATCCAGCATTACCTGTAATCTGTAAAGAATCTCTTAAAACAGGCGTTTCAACGTCTTGAATTGCGCCAGGACTTGTAACAGAGTTAACTGCTAGTCCACTTACAATTTGCTTCATATAATCATAAGCATCAAGAGTTGCTTGCTTTTCTTCTTCAGACATAATAAAACTATCTTGTCCGTTTGGATAATAATAGTTGCCTGCATCTACTGTTGCACTACTACTTCCGTATGTTAGGTCGTATCTTAGTGCATCAATAACATTACTAATTTCTTGCTTCTTATCTTCTACGTTATATGTTAGTGTAGGTGAATTTTGTGCAATAAATTCAATAACTTCTGCTGTAATATATTTCTTATTTTCCCAAATAATAGATGATGCTGCTACATCGTTAGCGTCTGAACTTTCAGTTGCACACCATTTAGGTGTTGGTTGTTCGCCACCATTGATATAAGCATTAATATCATCAATAATCAATTCAACTGCTGCTGTTGGATTTGTTGCTGCAACTCTTTTAACTTTTTCAGCTAAAAATTGAATCGATCCAACTGTCGCTTTTAACTGATCATTAATTACTGCTTTAGCAGATGTTGTTTGTCTATAGTAAGCCATTCCAGCTTTTGTAGTTGCAAAGTTTGAACCTGTAAGTACATCACGTGCAATAGCATCTACCATAAGTCCTGTGTCTCTTCGACACGTGTCTTGATTATATTTTAGTTCCTGATAGAATTTTTCTACCCAATATACAACATCTTCGACAATTTCATTCTTACGTGCTACTAATTGGTTATAAGAATTTGTATATGCATTTTCACTCCAATCAGTTGCAATATCTATAGTTGCATTAGGTCCTGAATTGTTAATCCAATCTAATACATCGTCTACACGATCTTGTGCAAATTCTACTGTTGCTGCATTACCTGATGATCCACTTGTATCCTGTACTTCAGTAACACCTGGACTTGTAGTAACTGTTGTTCCGGCAATCACTTCACCAAGTACAGTTTTAAGTCTACCATAAGCTGCAATAGTTGCACCAATTTCGCTTGAATCAATTGTTAGTACAAAGTTTACAAAATATGCACTACCAGTTACTAGAGATTGTGTGTTACCACCATAAATCATATCGTAGCGTGTGCTATCAAGAATATATCCTACATCTCTAATGCAAGCATCTTGTGAAGCTGTTGTTAGTCCACTCCAGAATGTATCGTATCCGTTAGTTGGATCTTCTAACCAATGTCTAACTTCATCTCGAATGAATGCGTGGTTTGCAACAATTCTATCAACTGCGTGATTAAATGTTTCTGTATTACCTGTTGTATTGCTTGCTGATGCATACGCTGTATTAGCATATTCGTCAGTGCCCCATTCATCGTGTGTTGGGTATACTGTCGGTGGAAGAGCTTCAAGACCATTTTGTACAATAGTCTGCATACCAATTGTAAGATCGTATGCTTTGTTTGAAGATTCTCTTGAACCTTCTTCTGCATATTGACCAATTGTAAGTTCTAATAGTTGTTCTTCAATAAATTCAATTGTTTGAACTGTAGCATTCAGTTGATTATTTAATACGTAATCGGTAGATGTAATACCTCTACGGTATGCTAGTCCTGCTTGCGAACTACGGAAGTCACTTTCAAATAAGATGTCATATGTAATTGCATCTACAATATATCCAACATCTCTTGCACACTTAACTTTGTCATAAGTCAAGCTAGGATATACTTGATCAATATATGCAATAGCACCTGTTTTAATATTTTCAACTCTTGCATCAATTGATTTTTTTAGATTTTGTAATTCTGAATCTACAAAAGCCACTGACGGAGTAATTAACGCAGGTAGTAATCCAGTATCAATTGTGTTTTTGATTTCTGTAATTCTATCTAAAGCAAATGCACCTGCACCTACACTACCGGCAGTTCCGCTTACATCTTGGGTGTTTACGTTGCTTGCAGATCTTGTAATAGCACTACCTGTTGCAATATCATCAATAATATCTGCTAGTCTTACGTGCAATGCAAGAAATGCTGCTTTGTCTTCCGCTGGTTTTACAAAAAGATTATCTACATAGTATCTTCTTGCAGTAACTATTGTTTCTAAGTTTCCTCTATAAGTTAAATCATATCTTAATGAATCAACAGTTTCACCAACTTCTTCTAACCATTCTGTTTGTTCTGCAGTTGTTAGTGCAGTCCATACTGCATTATAGTTGTCAACTAAGTATGCTTCAGCTTCGTCAATGATAAACTGTTTGTTTGCAACTACTAGTCTTCTTGCATTAAAGAATCCTGTGTCATAGTTTGGTGGATCGGTAATTGTATAAGAACTTGGATTTGTATCATTTACAAGGATATCGATAATAGTTTCAATACTATCTTTAACATCTTGAGTTCCTGTTGTGATCTCTTTAATTTCTTCACGTACAACATCAAGTGCAGCCAATGAAGGCTCTAACTGTTGTGCTAACACAAAGTCAGTTGAAGTCAGTCCTCTATGGTACGCCATTCCTGACTTTAAGCTGTTAAACGTTGAATTAAACAATAGATCGTATTCTAATCCATCAACAATATATCCAATATCTCTTGAACATTTAGTATGATTGTATTCAAACGTACTATAGTTGTCTGTTACATATTGTAATGTAGCAGGTACAACAGTTGTATCGGCTAACAATGTATCTGCGTCAGCTTCGATAGCTGCTGCTGCCCAAGTGTAGTCTGGATATGTTTTTGTTGGCAGAGCAACAAGTGTTCCTGCTTCAATTGCTTTTGAAACAATAGAAATCAATGTATTAGCTTCTGCTTGCTCTGGTGCTGAAGTAATATATCCTTGAGTAATTATAGAAAGTTGCTCAAATGCTGCTACTGAAGCATCTCTCTGAGATACTGGTAGTGTTTCTGCATATCCTTCAAAGTACGCTTTTGCTGCTTCGTACGATGCACTATTACCGCCGTACTGAATATCGTAACTTACTGCATCTAACACACGACCTGTGTCTCTTTCACAAATTTCTTGGCTATAGTTTAAGTTTGGATAGTTTGTATTAATCCAGCTAGTTAGAGCATTAATAATTGTTGTTCTGTTAGTTTGGATAGATTCACGTGCGGTAGTTTTATCTGTATTTACACCAGGATTTGACCAAGAAATAACATCTGCACTTGCGGTGCCATTTTGGACAATATCAATTACTTCATTCCAGTATGCAGTGTTTCTTGTAATTGCAACTGAATCTGAAATAAGTGCAACTGCTAGATCTCTTTCTGCTGTAATAGTACCTACAGTTTGTGTTAACTGATTTTGAATAACATTAATACCCATTTGTCTTCTATAAGCAAGACCGTCTCTAATACTATTAAAGTTTGTTCCTAGTGCAGTATCGTAGGCTGAGCTAGTAAGTAAAATTGTAGAATCTCTTCTGCAAGATCCGCTGTCATAATCAAAATCACCAAAGTTTGAATTTATGTAATCAATAACAGAAATTTGAATTTCTGATTTCTTAGTGTCAATTTCAGATCTCCAAGTTGTTAATGATGTACTAATCCAAGATGTATCTGGTGTAACTTCTGATGCTAATGTACCGTCAGTATCAATAGTATCATAAATTTCTTGTACAAGAGTTTCTGCAAAAGTTTCTGCGGCTGCACTACCTGCTGTACCGTCTGTGTCTTGTGTAGTACTATTACCAGCACTCGGTGTAATTGCTGTTTCAGTAATTACATCACCAACGATTGTTTTTAAGTGTGCAAATGTTGCAAGTAATTCTTCCTTTTCCCCTGCAGCATATGCAGGACTACCGTCTACAAAGAAACTTCTTGCTTGTACAGTAGTTTGGAAGTTACCGCCATATGTGACATCATATCTCAATGCATCAAGTGTATATTCAATATATTCGTTCCATTTGTCTGCATTGTAAGTGAAAGAACCTGCAAATGGTGCAATAGGTCCTGCAACTTGTACTGCAATCCAAGCAGTAATCTCGTCTTTAATAAACTGATAGTTTGCTTCAATTTGTGCTACTGCATTAGAATATCCTGCATCGCTTGCGTTTCCTGTTCCACCTGTTGGGGCTGGTCCAACAGCTGGCATTGTATCTACAATACTAAGTCCTGTGCGTAAAACATCTTGTGTTACTTCAATACCATTATTAATTCTGTTAGTACCTTCAGTATTGCCGCCATAACCGTTTACATAACCTTGTGGTGTTGTATTTCCTACAGTTGGTGTTACAGCAACATTTTGAATAAGCTCAGATGAAATATCTTTAATTCTATTAAGAGCACTTGTAGTTTTTGCTTTGTCACTTGATAATAATTCGTCTGCAGGTTTAGGCTGTACAACACTTGTACGAAGTTCATCACCTACAACTGCTGTATATTCTGGAAGAATCATAGGCAGTATTTCGTTGTATGTACCTGTCTTAATAAACACTGTGGTGTTTGGAAGCACCGGAAGTGCAATAGCTGTATTCGACTCTGCTTCGATCCCGTCAATTACAATATCCATTAGTGTGTTTAATTTTGTTTTGCCGTCATCTTCAGCAGTTAGCGTAAAGTCAACAACCTGTTGGGCTCTAAAGCCGTGTTCAATATTAGTTAATGACTGAAAGTTAACAGGTGTTTGATTAGCAACAACAGTTTGTACTAGTGATTTTAGTTGTTGATATGCTCTAACAGTTTGCTCTCTTTGGAAACCTAAGTTGCTACTAATATATTCGTTACCTGCTTCGGTATAGTAAGATTTTGTAGCTTCTGTGGTTTTGAGTGTGCCGCCTCTTGATACATCATAAATTAATGCATCAATAATTAATCCTGTATCTCTTTCACATTTAACTTCATCGTATGCTAAGTCACCGTTCATCTGTCCTGTAGCATCAGTTGGAATAAACGAAACACCTGCAGGAGTTTCTGAAATTCTAAATTCTGAAGAATTAATGATCGAATCGATATAATATGTTTTACCTGCAACTACACCACCAAATACTTCACCAGTAAACACAATTGGTTGATTGTCTTGTAAGTTTTCTGTAGATGCACAAGTAAATCTACGTGTGCCTGCACTTGTAGATGTTACTACAATACTGTATGTGTATTTTAGCCAGTTTGTAATTTCTTTAAGCATAAACTGTTTGTTATGTTTTAGGATATCCCTTGTCTGGGGGTTTAGGTATCCTAATTTAATTTGATTTAATGCATAACCTACAGATTTAAACGGTTTGTCAATTGTTAACCCCGAGTCAGGTGCAGGTACATCTGTACCTAATGGTCCTACATAGATAACATTGTCAATAAGTCCATAGTTTGCCCAGTCTGGGAATCCGCCTGTTGCACGAAGAATCTGTCCGTCAACACCAATTGGAAGTCTAGTCGGTCCTTGGTTACCATAGTAAACCAAATCACCTTCTACTTCAAGTGCAAGTGCTTCTGAACCTAATGTTAGTAGATTCCAGTAGCTTGCATCTAAATCGTTATCTGGTCTGTTTGCAGTTTCTGAAGTATGCGTTGCTGTAACAATAAATGAGCTTGCACCGTAAATAGCAACATCACCCACGTTGTATGTTCTTCCTGCAATCCAGCTGGAAGAATAACCTGTGTGTGTAATTGTATCTACAGCACCACCATCAACTGCTGTAACTGTTACTACAAGATCGTTAGCAGGTGTTACGCCGCCGATGTCTGCGCCTGAAATAGTAATTACATCGTTTTCTGCATAACCACTTCCTGCAAATCCTGTCGATACACTAACTGTATAAACTGTCTTAGATCTTGTAACGTCAAATCTTGCACCAGACCCTGAGCCGCCTGCTGCGTTAGTTCCCGATAGTTGTGAGTAAGACTCTGTGCTTTGTGTCCAATTAATCCCTGAGTTTAATCTACTCCAAAAAGAAGCGTTTGGTGGAACTTCATCAGTACTGTCTGCGATAGCAACATATGTTGTTCCGCCTACACGTACTACGTCACCGACTTTGTAAGAGTCTAAAGAGCTCCAGTCTCCCTGGAATGCAAAACCTGTTGTAAATACGTCCCAGTCATCTGGACTTGCAGTCGGTTGTGCATTTGAGTTATTAGTTTTTGCAACATATACATAACCACCGTATGTAACTGTATCACCAATTTGGTAATTTGTAGAATTATCCCAGCTATCTTCAAACTGGAAACCTTCAATAAATACAGCCCAATTTGCTTCATCTGCTACAAATCCTGTAGAAGTGTGTGGAGTAATAGCAATAAACACGTTACCGCCATATTTAACAACATCATTTACTTTATAACGTACGGCTGTAGTCCAGTCACCTAAATAATTTAATCCTTCAGTAAACAGAGTCCATTTTGATTGATCAGCTTCTAATCCAAGTGCCACTGTTGCAGAAGATACGTGAGCAGTATTACAGAGATATACATAACCACCGTATTTAACTAGGTCGTTAATTTTAAATCTTGTGTTGATTGTCCAGTCACCCTTCCAATCAAAAGATGTAGCAAACGGTGTCCACTTGTCTAAATCTGCTTCCAAACCTAGGTAATCTGGTGCAGCAAATGTAGCTGACGTATGTCCTGTTTCTGCAATATATACTAATGAGCCATATTTTACAACGTCACCTGGTGCGTATGTAAATTCTGGTTGCCAGTCGCCCTGCCAACTTGTACCATCTGATACAATATCCCATTTTGGAATAGCATCTGTAAAGTCTGTTTGAAAGTCAGTTGACGATGTATGATTTTTAATACAAATGTATGACTTACCACCGAAGCTTACTACGTCATCTGCAACGTATGCCCTTGAAGCACTCCAGTCTCCTTGCCAAACAAATCTAATTCTACCTAGTTTAAACTCTGCCATTTTTTATTTTAACTCCGTGTTAATGTATTTATCCTATTGCAGATCGCCGCGTGTAGGATCGACAAATGTCTTCATAAAATAAGCCATTGCCAAACCGTCACCGCCCCATCCTGCTAGTGGTCCTTCGACGTTTGTCTTAGCACCCATTTTAACTTGCCATCCTTCTCCGCCCTGTGGAATTGAGGATGTAATTTCGTCTGGTCCACCTACTTTTACAGTACCAGCTTGTAATAAGCCTGTAAACGTATCTGAACCACCCTGTGACAATCTACTTGCTAAAAACGTTCTGATTGCTTTCTGAGTTGGTACAATATTATTTGAGTTAGCAACAAATGTACCGTCTGTACTAAACTCTGTTACAACAACTGGAGAGCCACCAAGTGCAACACCACCAATTGTTAATTCTGTTAGACCTTCAAGTCCGAATTCTGAAGCACTCAATGTAACAACACCAGTAGCCTGTTCAACAGCAAACAAGTCGCCAACTCTAAAGTTACCATCTTGGTCTGTACTTGAATAGAACACACGCCCGTTATTTGTTTCAACAATTTCGTCTTGAGGTTCTAATCCTGTATTTTCTGGTAAGTTTGGATAGTTAGACTGTTGTTCGTTACCAAATCCAATATTTAGGAAATCGTGGTTTGTAATACGTACTTGACTAAACTTACTTCTAATAGTGAAGTTTGCATCGTTTACTGGCGATGTTTCTTGTGTAAGTTGAGGACTAATTGAAATTTCGCATTCCAAGTTTGGTGTTGTAGTACCTCTTAGAATAGTTGCTGTAGCAACTCTGTAAACTTCAGGATTACCTTCAAACTGTAAGTTATCACCAGGACTAGGAAGCCTTGTAATATTTTTACCAATAAATTTTAACCCAGTCTGGAATGCATCACTAAAGCCTGCACCTCTAATTGCAATAGCTGTAGAAGTAGTATTGTAGCCACTACCGAAATCAACAAATGTCGGAGCACCTAACGTACCATTACCAACACGTAATTGGATTAACGCTTCTTCTGAATTGTTAGGATCTGTAATTTTTACTGTAGGTCCAAAACTGTCGTCAGTGTATCCTGATCCTGGCTCTAGCATACTAATGTCTGAAATTTTTGCTGCAAGCACGTCGGCTCTGCCTTGGGCTTTAGTACCAGCTGTTATCTTTTCACTTGTAATACCTTGATCATCTAGCGTTAAGAACCATCCTTTTCTTGTTACACTATCGATACCAAATCCTAGTGTGCCATAATTTCCTCCAGCAGTTTCGGTGCGCTGTTTCCAGTTGAATCCATCTGAAGATGTATAACTAATACCTGTTACAGGATCAAGTGCTAAAAATACACCCTGTCCATATTTCATTAATGTTCCGTTTACATTAGTGTTAGATGTGTACCAAGTTATGCCATCAAAGCTGTACGCAGAAGGTCTACTTTCCTCAGAAATAGCAACAAATCTACCATTTCCAAACTCAATACGTCTCCAGTTATTAATTGTTGATGTATCACTAATTTCGCTTGCTGTCCAAGTTTCTCCGCCATCTGTAGAATATTTTATAGTGTCTGACGAACCACTTATTGCAACAAATGTTTCTCTACCGTATGCAACGTCTACCCAATCTTCGTTTCCTTGAATGTCTATTGGGCCTGTAACTTCATTCCAAGTAGCACCGTTATTGTCTGACCAACAACTATTCTCAATTCCTTTTGCAACAGCAACAAATCTTCCGTTACCGAAAGTTATTGCAGAAAACTCTCCACCTGGTAAAGTAGGAAGGTTAGTAGTAAGCCAAGTTAGTCCGTTTGAAACAGAACGTAAAGAATCTTGTCCAGATTTTGAAATAATTATAAAACAGTTATTACCAAATGCAGCGTCAGCCCAACCGCCGTTAGTTGATGATAATCCTGATAGCGGTAAAGTATATTCTTGATCCCAAGTTTCAAAATTACTTGTACTACGAACTGTATCACCAGCTCTAGGAATCGCATATGGTTTAAATCCGTCACTTACTATTGTGCAATAGCCGTCACCCAATGTGTCATTGTTATCATCAGGTGTAACAGGTAATTCTGCTGGTAGTGATGTATTAGGATCAATAAGGTCATACGCTGCGAAAGTTGGAGCAGAGTAAGTAATTCTCGGTTCAATTGCATATACTGATGTGGAGTCAAAGTTTGCTACAGGTGGTGTACCTGCATTAATATGATCCCATCCTACTGCTTGTATCTGCATAGATCCGTCTGCATCTGTTAGTGCAACTGTTGTATTAAGACTAGGTGCATCTGATATTTCAATTTCAAATTCTGAATTTACATCAAACTTATTTCTAACATAGTAAGTTTGACCTGCTGTAATTCCTCCAAAAATTTCTGTGTAGAATGAGGCTTCCATACCACCTCTTCCAGACTCTACAACTACTTTAGCTCCTGTTGTTTTACCTAGCATAGTGCCCGCTGCTGTGGTAACTGTAACTTCGTCAGTAACAGTCCTTACAATTACTTCACCTACTGCTGTAAGTAATGGAACTGCTGCTCCGCCTGGCGTTTCAGAAATCGTAAATGTTGTTGCATCGTTAACAACCTGAATATAGTAAGTTTTATCATTAGTAATACCACCAAAAGTAACACCTGTAAATTGAATAGGAGCGTTAGCAATAAATCCTGCTGTACTAGTAACTGTGATTAGGTTAGACACGCCTTCAGTTGCTGTTGCAGAAGTTGTGTTTATACCGCTTGATAGAGTAAATGTAGTTCCGTCGATAATTTCATTTATGTAATAACGTTGCTTTTCAACAAGTCCACCTAACATTGTTCCTTTAAATATAATAGGATTTAATGGAAGTAAGTTTGAAGAGTCAGCAACAGTTAATCCGTTATCAGCTGCATCTGTATTTGTAACAGTCACATCTAACAGTGAAGTAGAAATACTAAACTGTGTATCATTAAATATGTCTTGAATGTAATAAACATCACCTAGTGTAATTCCACCAATACTAATACTTGTAAACTGAATTGGTAATGTTGCCTCCATATTAGCAGTTGTACTTGCTGTTAGGTAACTTGTAGCGTCTGGATAATTTAACTCGAAGCCTGGTACTTCACCTGTTAATACAATCGGAGAGTCGTCCGGGTCTTCAATATTTACGTTAGATAACGGCCAAACAGCTCCACCTAATGAGGTAGATAACTGAATACTTCTTTCGTCGATGATATCAATAATATAATAATCAAATCCAGTTATAACACCACCAAATGGTGTGCCACTGAAGTTAATTTTTTGTCCTGTACGTAATCTTGCTGTACTATCAACAAACATATAGTTGTTTAGATCACCTAATGTACCTGTAACATTAATTTTACTCTGAGAAGTACTAGGTACTAGTATATCGTAGAAAGTTGGAGTAAACTGAATTTTTTGTCCAACGTAGAGGTTATAAAAATCGCTACCTGGACCTAGTAAAAATCTATCAGTTGACGAGACTGAAGATACAACTTCTTGTTGATCAAAGGATTCTTTAACAACTGATGCTTGTTTAGAGGCTGGATTATAATTTGCAATAATTCCAAACTGTCCTGCTCCTTTACCCGATCTTACAACTAGTTTCATACCTTCGTATTCTGATGCTTCTGCAACTTCTGATCCTGCTAGTGTTAGATATTCTGTATTACCTGCCTGTGCGTTGTTACTTTGTAGTAAATAACCAAGACCACCGAGTCTTACTTCTTCAGTTTCTAAAATTCTTGATTGGAATACGGAGCCAGTTCTAAGTTCGTCGGCTACAACATTAACACCTGATCCTGCACCTGTAATTTTAATATTAGCATACGCAGATGGTTGATTATTGCCTGTTTCTAAGAAGAACGAAGGCTGATCTCCAATTGTAATTTGAGCACCGTAGAAGTTTGTAAATCCTGCAATACCATCTATTCCTCTAGGATAAATTTTCATTTCTAGATTATTGTTTTGAGCAGTTTCGTCAAATACTGTATATGACAGTCTCCACCATCCGTCTTCTAAGAAATCAGCTCGCAAGTTAGTAGGAAGTTCGATGCTGCCTAATACCGTGCCTGTAGTAAAATCTTCTGTGTCAAAGTTAAATCTAGTGAAATATGGTCTTGGATCAAATCCGCTAAAAGTACTATACATATCAAAATAAGAAGTATTGCCTTGTTTAGCGTGAATGCTTATGTTATAAGCAAGTGCAGATCCTTCTGGTACTGTGCCTTCGAATAGTATGCCGCTAATTGCTGTAATACTTAGATCATCAACAGTAATAGTAATATCATTTTCTGGACTACGACCGCCGAAGCTCTTACCACTTAGTGTAATTTGATTTCCGACAACGTAGTTTTCACCTCCGTTGTTTACTGCTACCTGGTACTCTTTTCCTGTAACTGTTACATCAAATGTTGCATTAATACCAGAACCAGAAATATTAAAACCTCCGACGTTTGAATATGTTCTACCTTGCGGAGCAACAGATACTGACTGCGATATGTATGCACTATCTGTAAGAGACGTATTTGCAGTTGCTCTCCAAGCAAACTCATTTTCATATGGTGTTGTAGCTGCTCTTGTTACACTTACATTAGAATCATTAGCCCAAGTGCTTTCTAGTAGGTTATTTGAGTTACGTAGTAAGTTAGTAGTTGATTGGTAATATTGTTCACCTGCGTGATTGTATTGTATTTTTAAAACTTCAGAATTTGCACCTAATGCACCAACTGCTTTTGCGTTTGCTTCTCCTGAAGTATTATTAACTGTTCCGGTAGCTGGTGTTTCAGTAATATCAAATCCTTCAGCAACACAACCAAATGTACCATAAGATGAGTTACCATTTGTAGCACGTACCTTAGCACCATCTTCTGCAAAATAACCTGCATATCCATAGTACGAGAACACAGAAACTGCTTCAGTTAAAGCATCGCCGCCTTTACACCAAATGCCAATACCGTCTGACAAAATCTGGGTAAAGTCATTTGAAACTACTGATCTGTTGCCGCCGTTGTGTAGAGTTGAATCGATTTTAAGTCCGACGCATCCTTTACCAAATGTAGTTACATTCTGTACATACGGTGACTTTCTAGTAATCCAGGCACGTGTATCGTCTGGTCCTTGTCCAGGATCTAGCGAAACATATGCTCCGCCTGTTGGGCGTCTTGTTAAGTATTCATTTTCAGCTGATAACGTTCCTCGCAACCCTTTAACTGTCATATTTCTAATACCGGTTCCGTTTCTAACATAGAACATATCGTGTAATGCTTCGCCGCCGTATACATACATATTACCAATATTAGTAAACAATTCAAGCGGTGGTCCGTCTGGTGTTTCAGAAACACTAAATCTTGTGTCTGTAATGCTGTTACCAATTACATAATAAGTTTGACCTGCGATAACATCGCCGAAAACTGTGCTAATTTCAGTAACTGGATTTAACGAAACAAATTGAACAGGTGTATTGTGCTGCATATTTACAGTAGAACCAACTTCAAACAAGTTAATATCACCAATAGTTCTAGTACAAAGTGTGTTTACTGGATTTTTAGGTTGGATAGTTGTACCACGAAGTTCGTCGCCATTTAATGCTGTAAATGCTGGTACAACAATAGGAATTTGTTCATTGTATGTTCCTGCTCTAATAAAGATTGTTGAGTATGCAGATTCGTTTGCTGGAGGAATACTGTCTGGAGATCCTGCTGCAAATGATTCTAAGTAGATTCTTTCCATAGCTTGTACTCTTGTTAGAGTGTCGCTTTCAAGAGTTAGTCCACTATTAATATATTGTGTTACAACATTAATTGAACCAGGTACATAATCTGCACCCAATCTATCAATTTCAAGCTGTTGATAATTCTCTGAAGGGATAGTATTTGTCAGTGCTCTTTCGATATAGTTAAACAATTCTACAAAAAATGCTAGGAAGAATGGTGCTTGTTCGGCTACACCTGCATTTGTAAAACTATTTGTACTTTCGAGGTCAAAGTAAGATAGTGCATTTTCTACTGTTACAGCATTCCCGCCTCTAACTAGATCTCTAACAACACCATCGTAAATTAATCGTGCATCTCTTAAAACTTTCTCATTGTCAAAGTTGTATGAGTTATCAAATGGTGTTAAATCGTTGTTTTGCTGATACAAGAACCAATAAAATGTTTCCTGAATTACCCATTCTTTATTTTGTAATAATAACTGTTTTGCATTCTGTTGTAATACACCTTCCAATACTTGTTCACAAGCATATTTTACACTTGCCCAAGCTGTATCAGGTGTTTTACCTCCTGCAGGCACATCAATACCATTAGTAGCTACATAATAAACATTTGGAGTAAGGTCAATTGTACTCCAAGCAGGTAGTCCGTCTACAACTTTTAAAATTGTAGCCTGGGCCCCGATTTGAATTGGTGTATTGCCAGTAGCTGATGTGAATGAAAGTATTTCACCAGGATTACTTAATGTGTTTCTTTGGTCGTGCTGTAGGTAAAGCGTCCAATAATTATTTTGTAAATCATTATCAGGACGACTTACTAAAGAAGAAGTGTGTTCTCTGGTACATCTATATGTTGCATTTCCGTAATAGGCAATATCATCAATATTATATAATCTAGAATCTGTCCAACGGCCTTCCCATTGTACACCAGGAATTAATAACTGCCAATATTCATAATTTGTACCAACAAAGGTTAAAATTGCTTCATCTGAGATAGATCCGTCTGGTGCATAATTTAGAGTAACTGTTGTAATACCTGTATTTTCATCTGTAACAACATATTCTACTTGCTGGCCACTTGCAAACCCTTCGCCTATAACACTCATACCTACTGTGATTGCTAATGGATTAGTAGAGTCAGCTGTGTTTAGCTTAATAATATTACCAGTTGACCCTTCTGCTTCGTACACTGCTTGTACTTCAAAATTTCCTGGTATTTTTCCTGTATTATCTAAAATTGCAACATACAAATCTCCACCGTATGTAACAATATGTCCTACTTTGTATTCTCTAGAAGGATCAAATTCACCTTCTAAATCATATGCTTTTGTAATAAGTTCCCATTGTGCAGTTGAGTCGTCATTTCCATAATGAACTGACGGCTTGTTGTTAATATTATTGATAATTGTACTTTGGAATAGGTATCCACCGTATTGAACAACATCACCGGGTTGGTAAACAGAATTTTCACTCCATACACCGTCAAAGTCTAATCCTGGTAGATACTCTTCCCAGTATGCAGTAATAAATGTTTCGTAAAGTTCTGTTGAGTCTGCAAAATCTTCAAATTCTACACTAGGTGCGTGACCCCAAATACATCTGTATAATGTAGGTCCATATTTTACAACGTCATTTAATTTGTATCTTACTTGCGAACTGTCTTCGGATTCAGTTGCATAAATTCCTCTATATTGAACGCCATAATTAAGCAGTTTCCAATAGCGTTCTGTGCTATCGTCGATGTCAGTATAATCTGCTTCTAGTCCTTCTAAATCTGTTGCAGCTGATAAGTGCGGTACAGTACATTCGTATGTTGAACCACCGTAGTACACAACATCGCCCACACCGTATAAGTTATTAGACGTCCACTCGCTTTGCCAAGTTTTCGATTCGGCATAAATGTCCCATTTATCAATGTCGGTATTAATATCCGCAGTACTTAAATGCTGTTCGTTACATTTGTAAACAACACCACCAAAAATAACAATGTTATCTAAACTATAAAATGTAAACTGCTGCCAAGGCCCTTTCCAAGTTTGACCTGTCATCATTAGATCCCACTTTGGTTCGATTGCATTTAAATCATTGTAAAATCCACTTGCTGTATGAGGTATTAAACAAACGTATGCCTTACCGTTGAACTGTACAATTTCATCTTTATTGTACAATCTCAAGTCGGTCCATTCGCCTACCCAACTAAATCTTAATCTGCTTATTTTAAATTCTGACATCTATATGTTTCCTAATTATTTTACATATTTATTTAATAGCCGCCGCTGCCGGGTAAATTGTTAGCTACATCTTCTTGAGTTCGTCCTGTATCCGAATCTACTACTATTTGTGATGGCAAATATGTAAACGCTTGATTGATTCTAACAACTAATTCACCTTCTTCGTTAACATAATAATTAATATTTTTGTTGTCCCAGCGGTACTGATCCCAAGCTAAGTTAGTAAACGGTCTTGAATGATCTTCTTCTAGTCTTCCGTCAAAGAAGTCTACACCATATTCAAATTCAGTAAAGTCGTCTCTTGACGGTCCTGGTTTGTTTACTGTTATTGTATCAGTATCTTTTAACTGATCAATTTTAGCAAAGAAAAGTGTTCCATCTTCTGTTCTGCGAAGTGCATAAAAGTATCTAGGTTGCCCTACTCCTAACAGTTCTGTTATACTTGGTTGTCCGCCTACGTAAAATGATGACATCTATCTCTCCTTAAACAATCTCGACAGTACTTAGTATTGCGTCAATACTGTCGTCGACGTTTGCTGTTACATATAAATTATTGTCTGGTGTTAAAATAAGTTTTTCACCGCCGTTTAGAACCCTCAAACTTGTGTTAGGTGGAACTACTATTTCTTTTGCATAATATCCTGTAGTACTAGCAGCATCTTGTAATTCTACATCTACAAGAACTGTACCACTCGTTGTGTTAGCTAAACTAAAGCCTACTACTGTAACTCTAGCGTTTTCGTTTGTAGCCAAGACTTCTTCTCTTGCTGTTCCAATGTTAGGTCTTACTACGTTTTTAAATGTTGTTGCCATATTTTTATCCTAATACCAATACTGTTGCTAGTGCAATTTCTTCAGCATCACCTCTAGTAATACCTGAACCAGACCCTGCAACTGATACCCAGTTACTTCCGTCCCATATTTCAACACGACTATCTTGCGTGTTAAATCTCATTTGCCCGGTTTCAGTATACGCTAATGGCGGTCGTTGACCACTTGTACCTATCGGTAATACAACACCGTATGAACCGCCGAACTTAACATAACCATCACCAGTATTTGAAAAAGTTGTTATACTGTTAGTTACTGTATTTGTAATACTACTATCCTTAAAAGCGAAATTGTCAAAGTTAATTGTGCCAGTTCCGTTTGCAGTAAATTCTAAATCTGTATTTGCTGTGGTAGTTTCTATTACATTGCCGTCTATTTTTATATCATCAATTTGAACTTGTGGAACAGTTAATCTTGTGCTGTCGATTGTTGCTAGTACAGATCCGTTAACATAAAATCTTACTATACCGTCGTTTGCACCTTCTGTTGCTTCTGCTGTAATTCTTGTATCACCGTCTAAATCTTCTACACCTTTTAGGTTAATCCAGTTAGTTCCGTTATAACCTTCGAAACGTGTTAAGTCAGTGTTATAACGAATTTGTCCAGTTGATTCGGTTGGTCTTTCTAATGTTGTTCCTACAGGTAATTTTAATGCACCTGTGCTGTTAATATTAACAAGGTTACTGCCTGGAGTAATATTAAAATCGCCGCTTGATGTAATTGTAGTATCATTAATAGTAAATGTGTCTATAATAATAGACCCAGTTCCATTAGCACGTAATTCTAAATTACTATTAGACAATGTAGTTGTTATATAATTGTCATCAATTAAGATATCACCTGTGCTAAAACTGTTTGCAGTAATTGTGCCTGAGCTTGTAATATTGCCCACTGTTATAGTGCCATTAACTGCTAAATTATTTTCAATAACAACATTATTATCTGGAATATAAATTTGTCCAGTTCCGTTTGCACGTAAATCTAAATTTGAATTTGATTCAGTTGTTGTAATTCTGTTACCTGATATTTGAATGTCTTCAAATTGTATTAGGCTTGCACTAATAATAACTTCGCCAGTAACATCTAGGTTGCCAGTTAAATTAATATCACCTGTTTGTGTAGTATTACCTGTATGAGTGATATCGCCTACTATTGTTGTCTCTTTTAGATTAGTGTTGCCATTAACAGTTAAATTATTGTCAATTACTACATCGTTACTTGGTATATAAACTTCACCTGTACCATTAGCACGTAATTCTAAATTACTGTTTGACAACGTTGTTGTTATAAAGTTATCGTCAATTAGTATGTCACCAGTGCTGAATCTATTAGCAGTAATTGTACCTGCCGAATTAATATCACCTACTGTAATTGTTCCGTCAACAATTAAATCATTAGTAATATGTAGGTTGTTGTTAGGTATTAATATATCGCCAAACTGTGTAGCTCGCAACTCTATATCAGCATTAGATTCTGTCGTTGTAATAAAGTTTGTCTCAACTTTTATTTCTTCAAATTGTGCAACTCCTGATACAGTTATATCTCCTGTAATTCCTAAGTTGCCTGTTAAATTGATATTTCCAGTTTGTGTAGTGTTGCCAACTTGTGTAAGATTACCTTGAATAGTTGTGTTTGTTAAGTTAGATGTTCCTGCAACTGTAAAATCTTGTTCTACATAAACATTGTTGCTAGGAATGTAAACCCTACCTGTGCCTGCTGCACGTAAAGTAAGATCACTATTTGATGTTGTAGTTTCGATATAATTATCGTCAATTAATATATCGCCGGTGCTAAACTTCTCAGAAGTAGTTGTGCCAGATATGTTTATATTGTTAGCACTAATATCAGCATCAACTGTTAAGTCATTTACAATTTGTACATCATTATCTGGAATAACTATTTGCCCTGTGCCACTAGCACGTAACTCTAAATCTACATTAGATGATGTTGTTGTAATAAAGTTATCTTCAATTAGTATTTCTTCAAATTGTGCTGCACCTGTGGTTGTTAAACTATCTAAGAAAACATTATTAACATAGAGTGTATTCCACTTCTTAGTAGCAGTACCTAAGTCATATGTTCTATCTACTTTAGGAATAATATCAGAATCAATACCGGCAATAATTTGAATAGTGTCTGTTGCTTCATCACCAATAGTAATGTTTCCGCCGATAGTTACATCGCCAGTAACATCTAAACTTCCTGTAACATTTACATCACCGTCTAAAGTAATTTCTCCGCTTCCTGCTTCAAAGTTAGCATCTTGTGTTAGCGTTTCTACTGTTTTACCGCTAATGCGCCAGTCGCCTGTTTCAATCTTTGTGCCGTCGATAAATGTGCTGTCTGCGCCTGTAGTAAATGTAACACCGTTCTGCGTGTTAATTTCAAAATCACTAACTGCAAATGTTACACTACCTGTTTCTTGATTTACATAAAACAAGTCGCCAACTCTAAAGTCACCTTTGTGATCAACTGAGTTATAACGTATTTTTGCTTCATCTATTTCAACAATTTCATTTGCTTGAATAACTGTTGTTGGGTCGTTTGTAACTTCTTTGCCGTTACCGATATATGCTAGATTCTGTCCGATAGCATACATAATAACACCCGGTCCTTCGCCTACTAGGCCAAAGTTACCGTATACTGCTGCTGATGCAATCAAGCGTACTTCTGCACCAAATTCTCGTAAGTCAAAGCTATCAATAGTTGTTGCTGTTGCTGTGCCGTCTGTAATGCTCTGCGGTGTTAAATCAAAACCTGCAAGATCCAAGTAACTGCTTACATATACATCGTTGCCATCTACACTATCAATTGTTCCTGTTAGCACAGTTGATGCATCTGTTGATGTAATTGTTAATGTATTACCTGCTGTAAAGGTTCCCGTAATGCCGCTTAGTGTTAATTTTGTTTTACCTGCATTTCTACGTCCTTGTGGACTATCATATGCATATATTGAACGGTTTGCAAAGTATGTAAAGCTGTTAAGCCATTCGACTCTAGCACCGTTAGTTAGTACTACTGCATCAACACCCGGAGTAATAAATGTTACTGAGTGGAATAGTAGTGCTGTGTTTGCAGAGCTGCTTGTTGCTACTGCACCGTCTAAGAATACACCTTTACCTGCATCTCCGTCGTTGAACCCTCTAGGATCATCCGGACTATTTGTTGCAGCGGCTACACTCGAACCTTCTGTAATTACTGTAATGTTTCTAATGTACGGTGAGCGGCTTGTTGCTGTATATCCAGGTGCATACTTAAATGCGTAACCTGGGCTGTAAAAACCTGAGATTGTTAAATCTTCAACAGTTGTTTCACCGTTGAGTAAAAATGCGTCATTTGTGTTTGTGCCAGCTGTAGGACGAATAGTAACTGATCTAATGCCTTCACCTTTAACAGTAACTCCTGCCGGAATA
>Ga0213867_1000048_pt1 | contig 54955 bp, 37 predicted proteins | sample PICome_12_FD_160120 | JGI IMG/M metagenome (GOLD analysis project Ga0213867, IMG submission 160120) | Coastal seawater microbial communities near Pivers Island, North Carolina, United States - PICO540 | ecosystem: Environmental > Aquatic > Marine > Coastal | place: USA: North Carolina... | reverse complement strand
TGTTCATCTGATAAGGTGTCAACTTTGCCTTCATTTCTAAGACACATAGCGTATAGTTTATCTTTATATTCTTGGGCATCTGGACCTATTATATGAACTTTGTAAGGCATGAAGTTTTGTTTAGAAGGTGTAACTTTCCAAGCCTCTTCTAATGACGTAAAAAAATCTTTCTCAATATCAACGTTATTGTCATAAGCATCAAGGTGCCTTCTATCTATAAATGTTTTCACACACTATTCCTTACTGTAGTAATAATACTTTCAATCTCGTCATCAGTTAACCAAGCATGAATCGGTAGTGATACTATTGTATCTGAAACTAATTTAGAATTTACACACTTATCTTTCTTGTGCGGTATGTTCAAATACATTGTATTATTTGATAACGGCTTTTCATAGTGTATAGAAAGTCCTAATTTATCTTTTACTTTTTTACGAGTTTCTTTGTCTTTTAATCTTATTGTATATTTGTGCCAGTTGTGATTCAACAATTCATTTGGTTGTTGCGTTACAATAGGCAAATTTGAAAAGGCATCATTATATCTTTTTGCGATTTCTTGTCTAGTAGTTTGTGTTTCGACAAGATTTTTCATACGCTGTTCAATTATCATTGCATTTAAAACATACATTCTACTGTTATGTCCTAGTATATTAAAATCTTTATCTTTGCCGTGTCTTCTTAGTTTCCTTACTGTGTCAGCAGTACTTTCATTATCTGTCATAAAGACACCGCCACCGTTTATTCCAGCAATTACCTTATTTGAATTAAAACTATAAGAACTACAATGTCCTATACTACCTGCTTTTGTACCATCATAACTTGATCCAATTGACTGTGCGGCATCTTCAATAAACCAAATTTTATTTTCTTTACAATATTCAATTATATCTGTAACATCAACCATATTACCAAACAGGTGTGTATAAATGATTGCTTTAGTTTTTTCAGTAGTCATTCTTTTGATACTATCAAGGCTTACATGATATGTGTCTAAATTAATATCACAAAATACAGGTGTAGCACCTACCATACTAATACAAGATGAACTTGAGATCCAACTAAAGTCAGTAACTAATACTTCATCTCCTGGTCCTACTCCGTGACATGCTAAACTAAATCCTAGGGCATCTGTAGCACTTGCTACACTTACTACATGCTCTCTGCCTGTATAGTGTTTAATTTTATCTTCAAACTTTTCGTTGTTTTCATAATTAAGTTGACTCATAAATGAATCAAATATATCTAAGTACGCCGCCTTATTTTTGAGATACTCTCTATCCCATCCGTCATAACTAATCATCTAATGCCTCCAGTATTGGATTAATGTCTGGAACATTATTATCACGTTTCCAATAAACACTTCCTCCGTCTTTCATATCTTTATCTCGTAAGTAAATTACATCTTTTTTATAATATTTGCATTCTTGAAAAATCCTAGGAGCAGGATCAAATGTTTCTTTTGTATATACATATGTTTCAAACATACCCATAAGATTTTCAACCGGTACAAATACATTGTTATTCTTTATATTAACATATTTTTCATCATATGTCAAGACCCCATGGTCAGGAAAATTATCTAAAACTTGCTCTACAGTAGCATAATACTTGTCATTAGTTCCTAAAAATAGATATTTAAATTTTATATCTTCAACGTAAGGTTTATATATAGAAAAATTAATTGTCTTTTGAAAATGTTTTCCGGTGCCATTTGGGTATACTTCAGTATCACATAAGTCTATAATATTTTTTGGTTTATAAAATTCTAGTGCTTTAGGATAACCTTCAGGATGATTTTCAGAATAAACACTAATTACTTTGCCGCCAAATACGTTTTTTAAAATTTGTTGTTGCTCTGTTGTATAGTCATCAAAGTTTTGCCATGATAGTGTCATCATACTACGACCTAATATTAATGTTACATCATTTTTGTTTGATTCGTAATAATCTATAATTACATTTTTACAATGTATGTATTTGTTCTTAATAGTATCAATGTAATCTCTATGCTCAAATTTTCGATGAGATATAATTAATACTTGAGCAGAATACCCTGCTTTGTTTAGCATATCGCAGTATTCATAACTATAATAAAGTAAACCATCTACAGGTTTGCTTGTTACCACAATGTTTATCATTTAATTTCTATAATATTAATTACTCTATTTTTTTGTGTATTGATTTTAATATCACTAGTATGAGGTATTTGATGGGTATTTCCATACGGATCCTCAGATTCAGTATGTTTGTTAATGTCTACAATCTTAATTTTTCTAAATGGTTTGCCGTTTTCGTTTTTATCTAATGTTAAATCTGTGGCTAAATTACTCCCATTACCTGCTCCAATAGCTAATTCTTTTTCATCAGACTCCCATCTAGGTCTATCTTCTTGAGGATAACCAATACCAATTCCATATGCTATTTTTTTACGGCCTGCTTTTACATCTTCTTCAATACCTAAAGTTTTTTCCCAAAATTTATCACCATTTATATCACCATGACTTTTATTACAACCTGTCACTAGATTCATCCTCTGTGCGGCATGCATAACCAACCCCATAGCAATACCGATGCTTACATAAGCATTTTCCCATCTAGCAGGAGTATTATTTTCTTTAAGTGTGCCATCTGCATGACAATTTTCTTGAGTTTCTGGCTCTTTAGCAACAAATAACATATACATGTTAGCATTGGCTTGACTATTCCTCCACGTACTAGGTGGGTTTCTGCTATGAGTACATCCCCATGTATATCGAGACATTTTTTGTATTATATCTCTATTAGCACTCCAGTACACATCGTAATATGCTTCATACTGTTTAGAAGGACTATTTTGTGCTATCCATAACAAATAATCAATAGCTTCTTCTGAAATTTTTCTAGAGTAATCCCAGTTACGTTGGCACTTTTGCATATTTCTAATAATATCCATTGTATCGCTACGTTCATAGTTACTAAATTTAATTAGATTTTCTCTAAACTTTTCTCTATCAGGACTAGATGCAATTAAATTTTCAAACTGTTGTTTCTTCATATTCTCTCCTTAGCCAATCAAAGTTATTTATTAGGTTAAGATCAGAGCTGTTAGAAAGGCCAAACTGCATGCCAGCATTAGCACCTCGAATCGCATGCTCACAAAATCTTCCATTAGCCTTAGTAGTCCATATTTTGAGTCTTTCATTTGTTTCTCCTTCATCTTGTCTGTCTATTGTTTTACTTGCTAATTTAGCACATTCTCTAAAAGCACTTTTCCAAGTACTAAAAGCATCTGTATCAAATGCTGTAATGTTACTAACTTCATTCATTACTTTAAATTTATCACTAATACTTGTTGTCATATCTGTAGTTGTTGTATCCATATTACGTGTAAGTGTAGTAGGCAATAGTTTAACACCGCCGTAACCATATGTTAAATCGTTAATAGGATTCTTACTATGGTAAACGTGTACTACATCTTGTTCCTCTGCTGTATGAGCAAATTTGAAGTCTTGTACGACCTTTGCATCGCCATCAACTACATAGAAGTAACTAGTTTTTGCAAGTTTAGCCGCTTCAATATGTGCATTGTGTATGCCTTTGATATTAGTAACACGCTTTACTCTGTCACCAAACACTCCAACAGTATTAAATCTATTGTACAAATCGTCAAAATTTTGTTCCGCATTTGGCTCGTAATAGCTTATAAAAATAATATCATACATTTTTTATAATCTCATAAAAGCCTTCGTACTCAGGAAAAGTATTCAAAAAGTTTGTACCACGTCTTCTATCGTACTGCAACATAAACTTAACAAACATATGTTGTGCTTCTTCTTGCTCTTTTTTAAATCCTTTTGTATCTAATCTATGTTGTACGTCTGCTACAATCCTTTTTAACTTGCTTGTTTCGACCTTTGTATAACCAGTTGGATTAGTATTTTCTTCCATAAATTGTAAAGCAGGTTTTAAATAGTCATCAACTAATTGTTGGTTTGCAATTTTAACATCAAGGAAAGCAGGATTACGTACATAAGGAATATCGATTTGTATTCTATGATTCCATCTGCTTTCTCCGTGATATCGTGCTTTCAGATATAGCACCCAGATAAGAAAATCTTTGAATGTAGGCAAACTGTAAATGTTAAATGCACTCATAAAACTAATTTTGCCAATTGTGTTTCTTGCAAAGTGTTCAATGTTGTCTGCAAAAAGATTCCAGTCCATACCATACCTTGCATATTCTGCTTGAGGTCCCATACTTTCTGCACTTGTGAATAAAGTAAATTCACGTATAGCATTGCTTTGCTCGAGCTCTTTAATACTTTGTGTAAACCTTTGCCATAAATCTTTTGGTGGGCATCCATTACTATTAATTGCAAAATCTAAATGTGGTTGCGGATTGTCTTTAAGATATTGTATAACTTTCTGAGTGTGTTTACTTAATAGTGGCTCGCCACCTGTAATTCTAAACACTTTCATATGTTTTACTGCTTCAGGAAACCATTTCCAAAATGCTTCTATGTAAGGATTTTCTTCACGTTCTGGAATAGGAACCTCTTGAGGGTCAATCATATTATATGACCAAGTTTTTATATCATACGGACCTTTTTGCTTTACTTCTTCTGCCCACATACTACTAAATGCTGGGCCACAATATGCACATTTAAAATTACATACGTTACTAAAACTTATTTCAACATATCGAGGATAAAAGTCTTCATCGCCTGTTGAATTTGAAATAGTATGGTAATCGTCCCAACTAAAATGATCTGCACTTTTGTAAACTCTATCACTAAACTCATTTGTGTTATCTTCAATTCTCCAACAATAATCACATTCATTAGGACGTTCATTGTTTAACATTTGCTTTCTTATAGATTTTTTAAAACCTGTATTGTGTAATGCATTTGGATTATTTTTTAATTCTTCTAAGTCAATTCTATGTGCTTTTACGTGATGACAACTGTGGTTAATACCTGTACCTAAGTGTATAGTAACTTGTGTCCATTTTGCAAGACAAAAACCACAACCTACATTGTCTAATTTTTGCTTTACTTTAGGATAATCTTTTTCTTTTTTGTATGCTGATTTCATTAATTTTCTCTATCAATTACCCTATTATTAATTTTTCTTCCATAATTTTCATTTACAGTTTTAAAAAATTGACTTTGTTCTTCGTTTAAAGGTTGCACAGCAATAGGTATCTCTAATTGATTAATTAAATCACTTCCATAATTAAAAATTTCATCGTGTAAAACATCTGCAGGCATTTCATCTCTTCCGGCCCATAACTCATTTAATTTTTTAAAATCTTTAACATCTGTGTAATTCCAATCTGTGAGCATTGTCATTGCAAGTCCTTCTCTGGCTCCTAGTATTGCCCAATTACCATTTGTAATATCTGATCCAACCATCATCCAAATATATAACATGTTTAAATTTTTTGTATGACCTAGTAAAAAATCTTCTTTGCTTACTTTGTTTCCTCGATCAAGTGCAAGTTTTACTCCTTCTCTAAAGCCTGCTCTCCATGCTTGCTGTGGGGTTTCATTATTATGTACATCTGAATAACAACTATTTTGTTGAATGTATTGTATGTCCCAACAAAAATCTACTTGTGCGGCTAAATTATTTGCATCTGCATTTTCGTGTGTACGCATGTTTAGTACATATTCTTTAGGCCAACATTTAAGTCCACCGTTACCGTACATTAGTCCATTAATACTATTTTTTCCGCACCAACTTATAACACTATTTGCTAAATCTGTATGTTCATCAAAGTCTAAAACTTGATTAATAAAGTCTTGACGTATCGTGTTGTCACCATCTACTGTTACAAACCTATCTGTTTCTGATAATTCTGCACAGGCTTTGTGTGCCGCGTCACTACCGTCTACCCCGTGTACACGTTTTGCCCACGGAACTTTAGTTAAGAGATCTGCATAGTTCTTCTCAGCATTAGGTTCATCATAACTTAGATAAATTATATCAAGTTCTGCAATTTTTACTTTCATTATAACTCCTTATACATACAAGTTGCCATATCACTGTTAGCATAAACACTATACGTATCTTTAATATTAATAGGCTTCGTTTCAGTTGACGTAATATTAAATGTTACATAATCATATAATACATGAGGGTCACCTTTTTTTGTAAAACTAAAGGTTACTTCTTTTTGTAGGTCAACGTTTGTTGTTTTCATAGTATCAATAAGTTCTATATCTGTATTAATATAGCATCTTTTAGTTTCTTTGTCAACTATTAAAAGCAAATCATACATCATACTATCGTTCGCTTTTTGTAATTGTATAAACTTTGATTCATGCTCAATAAAAATATTCTTTTTCAAAACAAACTTTTTTGCAGTTCTATTGTATGCAACAATATAATCAGTCATTTTTTCTTTGAAAGTTTTAATAGGTTCAATTTCTTTTTCTGCAACTTCAAAATATTGATAACCTTCTTCAACGCTAGGTCCTATACTAAAAATTTCACCAGACTTTTGATCAAAACAAACGTACTGCGGAGTATGTATATTAATGTGATGCATTATATTCTCCTATAACATCTTCACAAAAACTATTTTCAGTGTAATGAAATAGTCCGTGTTGCATAAAATTACCTATTTTCAAATTAAAATCTTCATCTAAGTAATAAGGAACATTATCTCTCCAATTATCTGATGGGCTTGACCAACCTTGTATCTTACTTTTCATATGTACAAATGATGCAAATGATAATGTATAATCTTTAATGCCACTATCTAACAAAGCAACTGCATGATTTACATCCATACTACTTAGACTAGGAGATTGTTTTGGAGCATAAATCTCATAATACTTTTCGTAATTCTTACATACGCTATTCAATATTTTATAATATTCTAATGCTGTATCGTCTTTTTTAAAATAATGAAATGCACAATATATATTAGGCAAATTATTTGCAGTAAACGCTTTCCTGTAGTAATCATTATCTATAAGATGGTTTCTATAATCTCTTACTTTACTTACAAAACCGATGCTTTTTTGTTGAAAGTATTTCCACCAATAAGATACATCTGATAAAAATATCATATCAGTATCTAATAAAACTGTTTCTTCGTATGGCGTTACATGAAAAACTTTCCAACGCTGTTCTGTCTTATAATAAGTTTTTGTTTCTTCTGTAAAAGGAATACTAATAATTTTATCAAATAAATTTATATATTTTTCCGGAACAATATTATTTGTTACTAACGATACATTATTAATTTTTTGCGTCTTCTTAATACTCAATGCACAAAGACATGCTTGTAATACATAATCATCGCCCATTGCCATCATTATATACCCTTTACTCATTTATAAGTTCTCCTAGACTAAACTTATTCATTACATGTACATTTATATCTTTTGTAGATGCTAGGACATATTCACCGTTATATTTTTCTTTTTGTAATAAAAAGGTAAGCGTATTATTTTTTATCTTTGTAATGATATCTCTGTCTAAGGTATAAAACATTTTACCAGGTAGTATTTTTGCCCAGTCATTGTCCTCAAACCCATTCATCATATGTATAGCAATACTAAAGACATGATCATTTCTAAAGTTTCTACTTCCTAAATTGTATACTTGTTCATAATGTTTCCAATTTTTTACAAGGTGCTGTAATAAATCAAAAAATATTTTAGTTTCTGTTGTTTTTTTAAAACAAAAACAAGTTGCCCAATAAAAAGGAATTCCAGTATCGTTTATATATTCAAATTCTGCATACTTGCGCCAGTTACATAAATCAACACCATCTCTATATATTTGAAAATCGTGTACACTATTAAATGCATTGTTGAATACATCGTTACAAATTATATAATCTGTATCTAATACAAGAGTTGTATCATAAGGCGAAAGTTCGTAACTCTTAACTCTGTCATTATTTTTAAAAGACAATCTTTGATGGCTAAGAGTGCCGTTGTAGTAACGTTTTACGTTTTCGTTATTATCTGCAATTTCTATAACTTTATCAAATAATGTAGGATTTTGCAATTCACTAGAAGTGCTTGTTACTAAAGTTGTAGGTAAGTTTAAATGTTGCTTAACACGCTTTGCAAGTTCTTCTGCTTGCTGTAAATAATTTACTTTTCCGTTATTGTGTGCAAAACATAATACGCCATTAGACATCAACTAAACCTTCTACGCTACGCTTTGTACTTAAAATCTTGTATTCGTCAAGGTACTTATTTGTAGCATCTGTGTAATGTTGAGTTGCTTTTAGCATAAATTCTTTAACATCATCTATTTGTATAGGTGTTCTGTTATCATCTATTAATACAGTTTTGTTTATGCTTGTAGAAGTTAACATAAAACAAAAATTTAAAAGTTCTTTTGATACTGTAAACTTACCACTATTGGAGTAGATCACAAGATCACCTAAATATTTTTCATGCAATATACGTTTTTGTGCATTTAGCGTAGCAGTAAAATTAGAAAATTCTAATGCTTTTCCTAGTGCTTCTTCCATAATTATACTCCTAGTTTATAGTATAACTATTTAATCTTATAGGTTGTTTGTGTTGGCGAAAGTTGGCGCCGCAATGTTTACACTGCTTGCGTTGTTTGGTCTATTTAACTGTACTGTACTTGTTGTAGTTGCTGTAACAGCTTCGTCAAAGTTTGGATTAGGACCTTTATCTTCGTTAAATGTTACTCTAAAGGTTAAAACGTTACCGTTCTTCTGGGCTTCGATTAGATAATCGTTTGCTGAATAAGCTGATGCTGTTTTATTAAAGATAGTAGTATATCCTGTTGGTAAGTTTGAATAACCGTAGTTTGTACCTACTGATCCGTTGCTTGTAGTTGATCTTCCAAAAATTACTGTTCCTACTGATGTCATTAAATTACGCCAGTCATTATTAATAGTTGTACTACCCGACCCAATAGTGCCGCTTAAATTAATTGTTCCGCCTGCATTAAAAAATACACGCATATGATCTGCGCCGCTAACTGTAGTTGTTGAACCATCTCCGTTAGTTACAGAGTATCCACCAAAGGTAACTGTAAAAATATGGTTAATATCTGTTGACCAACTTGCTGTTCTTTGACTGCTTGTACCTGCTTGTAGTCCTAATTGACTTGCGGCCGCTGTTAATCTTGATGCTTGGCATGTTGTACTTAAACTTTCGTACTGTACATAGCCTTCTTTTGAAGTTGAGTTTGAATCTTCAACTGTATCACCGACACTAGGTTGTGCAATTTCTGATGGTACACTTCCTGTTTGGTGTAGTCTAATTTTTGTCATATCAGTAAACAAATTAGTCATATCTTGTGCTGTAATTGTTGCACCTACTGCCGCTGTACTACTTGCTCTAGCTTGTCCATATCCTTCATCACCAGAACCTAATCCAATAACTGCCGCTATTCTTGCTTGAATAATGTTGTACCGCGCCGCGGTAATTGTATCGCCTACTGCCATAATACTTCCTTTTTAATACTTATACTTTAAGTACACACTCGATTAACTTTTCTGACTCATCATCACTAGCTTCTAGTGCAATACCAACTAATGCTGTAGTTTGTACTGTTGAACATACTCCGTCTTCCCAAGCATAAACTGCTTCACCTTTTGATACAGTACCTTTTACTCTTACTGGAACACGACCTTTTAAACCAATTGCTTGACCTTCTGCTTCGCTGTTCATTAAGTATGCAGGTTCTGCTGATATAACACCAATTGCCATTGAACTTGATTTAGCCGCTGTAGTTTCGGCTTCTCCGCCTACTGCCATTGCTGTACCTACTGGATACTCTTGGTCTGTTGTATATTTTTCTGCTAAGTCAGCATATCTTGCACTTGTTGATACACCGTTAAACACATTTGCGGCAATATTACCGCTTGAGTCACGTACTGCAACTGTGTTGTTTGTTGCGTTTACGTCACCTGTTCTATAATTACTGCCAACTTGAAGTGCAATCGCTTGTGTTGCTAACCCATTAAATGAAGTTGCATACATGTTTCTCCATTTGTAGTTTGAATCACCAATATCATAAGTTGCTGTTGTAGTTGGAATTAATCCTGCTGACTGAATATGGAATGGTTCTGTTGAAACGCCACCTGGTGATGCAACTTTAAACCTAATCTTTTGTCCTACCGTATTATCAATAACACCTTCGTTACCTGCTCCTAGAGGATCAATATACACTGCTAAGTCATTTGCCGCGCCTACTGTGAATCCAGAATCAGCAAATCTAACAATGCTTGAAAAGTTTGCCGCGCCTGCAAGAGCATAATCTGCCGCCGCTACGCCGCCAAGTTTTTCTGCGTTTGTTGCTGTACCATGGAACCTGTGTGCTGAACTTGTGATACCATTTGCCGCACTAGTTGTATTTCTTAATGTTACACCTTGTCTTACTACGTCAAATCCAGTAATGGCATTAGCTGGATCTGTAGTATCTATTGTAAATTCTGAATTACTAACAATAAACACAACACCGTCATCAACAGTACCCTTAATTATAGTTCTGTTTACTTGGCTGGAATCACGTACTTGTGCAGTTACCATAGCACTTACTGTTTCGCCGATTGACTGTGGACCAATTAGGACAAATCCACCGTCTGCGTTTTGTGCATATAACTGATTGTTTCCGCTATCCCACCAAAAATCACCTGTCGTTAATCCAACTGGTTGTGTAGTAGCAACTTCTGCGCCACCTGTTGTTCTGAATTTTGTTCCATCGTAGAACTTTAGTTTTTTTACTGAACTATCAAACCAAATCTGTCCAGATAGTGGACCTGCTGGTTGATTACCACTAGAAAAACTCTCTAGTAAATGGATAAAGTTTTCGTTCTGTATCTCACCATAACCAGCATAGTTCTTACCTACTAATTTAAGTGAAGTACTCTGGTCAATGGTGCCGTCTTCAACAGTAACTAACGACCCTCCATTTGTTAAATTTATTACGTATGCCATTTATTAACCCCTAATTGTGTTATATGTATTTATACCAAAGCGCCTGGAGTCAAGTCTTGTACATAACCCCATGATCCCGAACTTACCCTAAATAATTTAAGTGTTCTTGTTACTGTAGATGTAATATTACCAGTAGCATCATTAAATGTAGCACTTTGAATTACACTTACCGACCCATCATCGTTGCCGCTGTTGTCTTTTTGTTGAACTAATACTGTACTTTCGTTAAACGCTGTGTTCAAAGCTGATCCTGTTAGCGTAGCTGTAGCACCTGTTGTTGTTGAACAGTGTACTCTAGCTTCTGTTCCGTTCTGTTTTGTAGATGCAGGAGCAATATCATTCAAAATTGTAGCAATATTTGTATGCTGTTGTACAGATCCACCTGTTCCTAGCCCTGTAACGTCTAATGCTAGTGCTATTACTTCTAAATTAATACTACTATCAACATAGGCTTTAGTTGCTACGTCTTGATCTGCTGTTGGATCACTTACATTTCTAATCTGTCTTGCTGTTACTAAGTTGATATTACCAGCCGCTGTAATATTCATGCCGTTACCACTACCATCAACTGTTGTTGTAGTTAGATTGTTACCGCCTGTAAAACTAAAACTACCAATATTAGCTGATGTTAATGCGCCAATACTAGTAATACCAACACCTGCTGATCCAGTAATAATATCTACACCATTAAATTTAAGTGAACTTGCACCTGTTAAGTTAAGACTTACATTAGATGTCCATGCATTTGTTGCATTACGCCATAAAAACTCTTTTGAACCATTGGAAGATGCTACTGTAATACCAGCTTCGTCTACTCCTGCATCATCTAATAGTGTACTGTCATCGCCTTTTGCTAATTCAATGCTTTTATCTCTAACTAATAATTTTTGTACGTCAATACTAGTTGTATCTCCATCAACAATTAAATTTCCTGCAACACGTAAGTTACCACCTACGTCTAATGTTTGTGTTGGGCTTGTATTGTAAATACCAATCCTACTGTTTGCAGAATCAATTGTCATTGCATCAGTCTTGCCGACACTTGTAGTCATTCTAAATGTATAGTTTTGATTACTAACATTGTTTTCGTTAATAACACCTTCTGATGTTACTTTAACAACGTTGTTATCTGTAAGTCCTACTGTAAGTCCGTTATTGTTTCTAACTGTTAATGCACCCGATGTTGCATCGTCTGAGTCACTTGCAAGAAACTGTGCCGCTGTTCTTGATACATTATTACTATCAACTAGTGCTGATGTTTTTGATGCTGTACCAGCAAAAATAAAATCTTCATCAACTGTATTAAATCCTTTAACAACATTGCCTGTAAACCCTGCAATAGTATCCACGTTTTGTGGTGTAAATGCAACCTTACTCCATAATCCAACAAATGTTCCGCCTACCCAATATTTTACAATAGTTCTACTTGTACCTGTATTATCTAGTACAGTAATAACTTCAGGTCCTGACTTTCCTTGGAAAGCATTGTAAATCGGGCCTGCTAATTCTAAATCTGTGCCGTCAAAGAAGTAAAGTTGATTAGCATCATTGTTAATCCACATATCACCTGCAACCATTGTAGGTTGAGTAGGTTGCACAATAGGTCCACCACCTGTTGTCCAGTCAGTGCCTGTGTAAACTTTTAGTCTACTATTTGATGTATCCCACCAAATTTGTCCTGCAAGCGGATTAGCCGGAGAAGAAACGTTAGCAAAATTTTCCAACATCTTAACAAAGTTTTCGTTTATGCTTTCGCCAAATCCTGTATAGTTTTTACCAATTAGTGTGATATCAGTAGTTGCTACGTCAATCTGCCCATCTGCTAGGTTAACAAGTAATGCACCGCTAGTCTTATTAATTTGATATGCCATATTAGCCCCCTACTCCTGTATAGATAATATATTTGACTGTTAAGAACGGATTCATAACATTATACGGAGTTCCAAGTTCTGTAATATCAAACGTTTCAAATTCTTCTAGTCCTGTATTACTATTATAAACAATGTTTCTTCTGTTAAGTAGTCCACCACTTGAAGTTCTTGCTTGACCTGCGCCTGATCCTGTTGGTGCATCATATGGAATAGTGTCAGCATCTTGTTGTGCGCCACTATCATCAAGTATTACATAGAACTGAGCACCTTTTGGTGATCTCAAATCATGTTCGTGTTCTGGTAGGTTTTTAACATCAATTGCTCTGCTTTCAACACCTGATGCTAGTCCTACTGTATCAGCGTTAACGTCTGTAACTCTGTTTGCACTTGAACCGCCCATGTTATCTGCACCTAGTGGGAATCTACCTCTAAAATCTGGTAGACCAAAGAACCCTGATGTAACTTGGCTTTGATCTTTAAATTGATATTGTATACTATTATATAAGCTCAAGTAATCAGAAATTCTAACTTCTGTACCATCACACAATAACCAACCTGCTGGAGTGTTAACTCCGCCAAACGGTACAATAGTACCAATTGGTATAACAGGAACACTACTAACTAGTGCCGCTTGTGAAATTTTAAATACACCTGTATCATCACCTGAAATTCTGTTAATAATAATTTCATCATCACTGTTAGGTGTTGTAGCAAGTGTTTTATTTGCAATAAATGTATTACTAATTGCTGTGTTAAATGTTTTTGTAGTTCCACCAACTTGTCCATCAAATGTAATTTGATTAGAACTTACATCTCCGGATAGTTGGAATGTTGATGCACTTGTAAGTTTATTAGCATTTGCCGCTCCACCTGTAACTGTACCTGTAATATTACCAATTAAGTTACCTCTAAATTCTACAGCATGTACAGTTGACCAACGTTTATCACTAGTTCCTAATGAATATTGTTGTGTCGATATAGGTGTTATTGCTCCAACTGTGCTTGATCCTGCAACACTTAAATCTGTACCTACAAATAGTTTCTTAGCAATACCAACTCCGCCGCTAATTTTAACTGCTCCAGTTCCAATACTTGCACTATCTGTTGTACCTTGTACAATTAAGTTTGTACTTGTTTGTATTGATCCTGCAACATCTAATGCCTCTGCAGGTGATAGTGTATTAATACCAACTTTTTCAGTTGAGTCGATTCTAATAACGTTTTTCTGTACACCTAAGTTATTAACCTTAAAGTCAATAGGTGCACCTGATGTTAAGTTAGTTACAACTCCTGATGTACCTTGTACGTCAAATGTAACAATAGCATCCTGTCCTACTTGTATACCTGAGTTATTACTAATTGTTAATTTTTGTGATGATGTACTTGCAACATCACTTCTTAAAAAGTTAGATGCTCTAACTGCCGCGCCTGAAACAACTAAACTTTCTGCTTTTTCACTTGTACCAAAATATTTTCCTACGCCGTCGCCGCCGATATTTGCTGAAGATAAGTTTAATCCAGGCTGAATAATTGTAAATCCTGGGATTGTTGTTTTAGGTTGGAATGATCTTGTTGAATAAATTGCTATCGGCGCACCACCCACTTCTAATTGTAGAATAGTATAAAGCACTTCGTCTTTACCTGTAACAACAACTGGCTTTGCACCTGTTAACAAACCATCACTATATTCTGGTCCAACTAGTGTCCATCCACTACCTGTAAAAATATATAACTGATTATTATCAGTATCTGACCAAAGGTCACCTTGTAGTGCATTAGCAACATCTGGTGCTGTGTTTCCTTTTTTAAGTCCACTAGCATTAACCCAACCTGTACCGTCGTATAGTTTAAGTGTATCAATACCTGTTGAACTATCGTACCATAACTGTCCTTGGATTGGATTTCTTGGTGCTGATGTATTAGCAAAATTTTCTAGTAAATTTAAAAAACTGTTTGCAATAACTGACCCATAACTAGTAGTGTTACGTCCAGGAATATCTAGACTTGTTTGCTGATTAATTGTACTATCTTCAATAGAGATAGTTCCCTTGTTAGTGTCTGAGTAGTTAATTGTATATGCCATTATTCGTTAAACCCCGATAAACTTTGTACACGCACAGTATAATCAATTTGAATAAGTCTATTCAAACTCTTTTGTACTGGGTGGAAAATTACATGTGTTAACAGTCTACCTTGACCTGATGGGCTATAACTTACTAAGCCTAGTTCATCAAATACATATAAACTATCAGCGGCAGTTGCGTTATCAACTGCATCCTGACCTGAAGGTTCACCATAATCAAGCAAACAACTAACAACAATATCTGTATAGTTAGTACCACTTACGTGTCTTGATTCAATCTTGTTTCTTGCTGGGTCTGTGTTATTAACACTTCTATCGTCAACAACCTTAATAAATGTTTGGTTATAAAGACTAGCATTAGTACCTGTACTGTTAGGTGTTAGGTATGTAATAATTCCAGTAGGGTCAATACTAGTTCCTCCGTTGCCAAACGCCATTTGATAGATAGTACCTTGTCCTGCATTAGCTAAACTTTCTGCAAGCGAAATACTCATGTTTTCATAGTGGATAGCATTACGTTTATCGACTATAATTTCGCCCGTTTCAGGGTTAGAAATTTTAATATGTCCTTGGAGCATTACTCCGTTTTCTTCTTTTATGTTGTCAATCATACCTTTGTCCTATACTGTATTTATTTGGGTAGCTCCACCTTTTCCGCCTTAAAGAAACGTGCTACCAAACTTTCCGCATCATTAAGTGAAATTCCTGGGTCTGACCAGCGTTTTCCTTGTCTTCTGACAATTTTTATCTTTGCACCAACTGCTGGTGTATTTAACAAAGTTACACTTGCTGTTGTTCCGTCCACTGAAAACTCTGCTGGAGCAGTCTCGTCTGCTTCTGGAGAGTCTTGATCTAGTACCGGATTAAACATCTGTACAGCGTTTTTACGTAATCTCTTGCCTGCAACAAACACTTCAAACTCATTTACGCTTGTAGGCGTAAATGCTAGAGGAAATACTGTTGTAGAACCGTCACCTATTTGTTCATCTATAAGAGTTTGATCTGCATATGGTGCTGTTTGATTAGGTCCTTGATTATATACATCGCTACCTGCTTCATGTAAACTTGCAACTCCTGTTCCAAGTGTTCCTCTTTGGATTTGACGCAATACATTACCTTGTTTGATTAAATATTCAATACGCTCACCATTTATAAACAATATACCTGGTTGACTACTGTTTTTATCAGGTGTACTTAGTGCTGATGCATCATCTAAAAGTATTTCTTTATCAAATGTTGCTAAATCTTTAGCAAGTTTAAGTGGTGCAACATCGCCAAGTCTTTTATAAATGTTTCTATTTAGAATATCTTTAAACTGACTAAATCCAAACTTAGGTGTAATTTCGCCTGTAGCACTAAATTGTATTACTTCAACAACATCGTCATCTGCAAAAGATCCTTTGTACTTTAAGAAGTTTTTATCATCTGTTAATTTATAATCAACACTAGGTGTTTGTAATATACCGTTAATTGTTAGCCAAACGTACTGTGCATCAATAGCAGGGTATCTAAGTTTTACTAGGCCTGCTTTAATATGATTAAACTGTATGTGATCGTCTGTACCAACTGCAATAGTAGATCTAGTAACAATATCAAAGTTTTGTCTTTCAAAGTCCATACTATCATGTTTATTAAATGTGTACACTGTAAGTTTTTCGCCGTCTGTAGGTGCTGTGGTTAACTGTAAACTTGCTCCACTGTCAACCCAAGTATTCTGATTATTGATAATTTGTATACTACCAAAAGCATACTCACCGTCAGTACGTAAGTAAACTTCTAAAATATCACCTTCGGCTCCAATACCTGGCTCAAGTATAACACTACTATTCGCAGGACGAATATTATATTCAACTGCAATCGTAAGTTCTTTACCATTGAGTAGGACTAGCAAGTCTGAGTTATCAAAACTACCAATTGGTGTTTGCCATATTTCTAAGTAATATTCTCTTTGTAATGCTGTTACTGGAAACTGCTGATTGTATCCAGGATTTAGAATTTTGTTTCCTTGTTTAACAATTACGTTATGACTGTTTGGTTTTGCACTGTATGGTGTTTTATTTAATGTGAATACTTTTGTACTTCCGTCACCTGTAAATTCTGATGTTTCTATTTTACTAAATGAATCTACTGATGTGTATATTGCAAAATTAATTACACTGTTGTCTGGTGGAGCAACACCAAACACAATCATTGCTTTCGGGTCTTCGTCTGTACTATCACCAGAAGAAGTAATTACTGACTCAACTGCTTCGCCATTAACTGTAGCATAATAATCTAAATCTTTAGTGTAATGTATTTTTGTTACATAAGCAGTTGTACTTCCGTCACCTCTGAATTCACTTTGTTCAATTGCATTCTTACCATTACCACTAATGCAAATAATATTAACATCTTGATTTGCAGTAGGTGTTGTATTTAATGTAACTGTTTTTAATCTGTAATCTACTTTATACAAAGATTGTGCTAATATTGTGTCATTAAGTCTAACAATCAAACCTTCTTTGTTCTGTGGCTGAATACCAAACTCAAATGTTCTATCGATACCAGTTGTTCTATAAGAATTACTTGATAATATACTACCTCCATCTTTAGGTCTATGGAATACTCTAATATTTACTGCATCTAATACTTGTCCTGGAACTTGTTCCTCTGGACCTTTTGATGTTGTTGGACTTATAAAGTCATCACCATCCACAATAATTTCTTCTGGGTTAATACCTCTTGCTGTACTAAATGCAAAATCGCCACCTGTTAGTACAGTATCGTATGATCTTGGATCTGGTAGGAAAGAACCGTCGGAAGTAGTTTTTCTAAATACAAGTATATCTCCCGAACCTAATGGAATATTGTCTTCATCAAATACAATTATACTACTTGCTAAATCTCCGGCATCGTCATACAATGCAACTCCTGTTTGTCCTGCACCTGTAACACTTTGCATAACTGCCGCTGTGTTTGTAACTGGATTTGCTGTACCAAAGTTTGGATCGTCTAACCTAACACCGTTTTTGTATACATTATACACTGTGTTTGCTACTAATGGACTAGCAAAATTTAATACTCTTGTACTATCATCACCAATTTGGAAAATTTCATCTTCAAATGTAGTATCAAATGTATCATAGGTTGTTGTAAACCAACCATCTGAATCCCAACCAGTACCTGTTCCAAAGTCGAAACTACTTACTTCAACCCCACCATAATCGACACCTTCTATTAACTGTGCAAGATCATTTCCGTACATGCCAGTAGTTGGATTGTAATAAAGGTTAATTCTATCTTGTGCTTGTAACAACTCTGGTGCTTTATTATACGTTATAACTATTGTCTTATTAACAGAAAGTGCATTACTAAATGTAATACGTCCGTAACTTCTTGTAAACCCTTTAGCTGTATCAGTTACATTACTAAACGTGTATTCGCTACGCAATGCTTCTAAACCATCAACTGTAACTGTAATTTGTGTTGACTTTAACTGCATAGGCCATTTTAAATTAAAGATCTGTTGATCAACAGTTGATGTAAATGTTTGTGTTTCATTTAATGTTTGGAACAAATATGTTCCTGTAACTCTATCAAACTTACACCTAATGTGTGCAGATCTTGCTTTGCCTTTTCCTATAATTGGACTTAGTCTAGCAATAGATCCTGTGTCGCCAAAGGATCCAACAACTTGTATAGTTGGTCTTGTTAAGTATCCACTACCTGTATTTGTAACTTTAATACTTGTTACTTTGCCGCCTGTACCAATAAATGCTTCTGCTGTTGCACCTGTGCCGCCGCCGCCACTAATAATAATCTTAGGCGGAACTTCATATCCTGAACCTGGATCAGCAATACTAAATGATATAACTTCAAAACCTAAATTATCTAACCAATGTTTACTAGGATAATTTTGTATATCCGAAACTCCAGGTACTACTTGGTCATTAATAACCTGAACACTTTGCGGAATAATCTTTCCTTCTTGTTCATCATAATACGGTGAAAGATCAAAATCAGTAATTACGTTACTTGCTGGATCAATCTTTTCATAAGAACTTAGATATTCTCTAATCTTAGTTTTGTAAGGTTTCATTTCTTCAACGTAATCTTGATAACTTGGAAGATTATCATTTTGGAAAGTTACTTTTTGTTCTAGTTCACCAATGTTATGTTTTGCTTTTACAAAACTAGTTTTAAATAACCAATCAACATTAGGTTGTTCTGATAATACATAACGAATACTTGCAAAGAATAATTCATTCCAATGAACTGCAAGGTTATCAATAAAGATATCAGATTTCAAAATTTCAAGTATTTTTCTAAATTCAGTATCTGGTTCTGTATCATAAAATATCTTATCAAAACTTGCACCGTCAAATGCTGTATTACTTGAATTAGTATCATATAAGCTATTCTTAAATTCTATTGTTCCGCTTTGTCTACCTATAGTTTCGTAACTTAAAGTATAGTCTTGTGTATCTAAGTTAGAAATCTTTCTTAGTAACAACCAACCGCCTGTACCAACACTGTTAATTTTAACAATGTCACCAATTTGGTCATCTAGTGCATAAATTTGGTAACTTGAATCTACAGTATAATTAACAAATGTAAATTTATTGTAACCAGTTGCATACCAATCTCTATACTGCCAGTAAAGATTTATATCATAACTTTGTGTGAGTGTTCTTAAGTACTCTGTACCATTCCATTCATAAACACTCCACTTACCACTAACAGTTTCGTCACTTTTAACAAGTACTGCAAATTTTCTAACTGTAATGTTTACACTACTTGTATAATCTCTACCACCATTAACAATAGTAACAGATGATATTGCACCGTTGGCGTCAAGTGCAAATTCTAACTCTGCTCCAGAGCCTTCAGTGTCTGTAATTTTATATGTAGGAGTGTTGATATAACCTTGTCCAGGATCATTAATTAGTACATTAATAATAACACCGTTTTCAACTTCTAATGTTAAACTAGCTGGCTTGACTCTAGCAACACTAACAAATCTTAGTTCAGCGTTGCTGTCACTAGTTGTATCATAAAGCCCTGTTGCTAATGTTGGACTTGGATCAAATCCTGTTAGTTTAGTTAAATCAAACTCGTCAACAATTAAATTTTTAGAAAGTGTGTTATTAACTCTTTCAAAGAATTGTTTACGTGCTTCTGCTCTATTAATAAACCAACTCTGCCTTGGGTCATTTAAAGCACCATATCGACTCTTAATTGGCAAATTAATATCCGGAACAGGTCTGTCATTTTTATCAAATCCTACCAAACTATCAAACCATTTTTGCTCAATTTCATTATTAGGTATACTTGTTTCTAAACCGTCGCTTATTAATTGATACTGAATGTGTGTAGGTTGTTCTTGATTTTCTATAGTCCACCAATTAAAACTAATTGCTGTGTCTTGATCTGTAATAAACGGAGAACAATTATATAATGCAAATCTATCAGCACTTAGCATTGCAACAAATCTATAACCCATTTGTGTAGGATTTGCAATATAACGAGCTACGTCAAATGCTGTTGTTACTCTATTTTCTACGTTTGGTAATGTAGCTTTATTTGTTACCCAATAATAGTAATAAGTTTCGAATGTTTGTGATGATTCGTCATATGTTCTTCTAGTACTGTATACACTATCTCCATATAGTGATGTACCTGATATGCCGTTCTCTACGCCGTCAGCTGTAGATGATTGAGCGTCCCATTCGCTTGGTAGTAATGTTGATTCAACCCATTCATGAACTTTTGCGTTAGTTCCTGCAAACAACGTATTAAAGTTTGCTGTTGACTCTGATATATCACCTTGATGATAATTAATAAATTTAGCACTATCTATATCCCACCATAACTTACCAATCCATTCATTGCTTGTATAATCTAATGTATCTGCTGTAATAGTAGCATCTGTTGACGTTGAATACTTTGCTGGATCATAACTTGTTTTAAAAGATATTTCTTGTTCTGCCGGTCCTGCAATCTTTCCTTGGATAGGATCAATGTAGTCAAGATATGTAAGTAAGCCGTTTGTTTTCTTGTTATACAAGTATACACCCTTAAACTTACTAGTGTCTACTGGTATTATAGGTTTTCTAGTAATTGACCAAGATGTTGTATTAGCCGGTTTACGGTATTCTGCAACCAAACCTTTATCAAGTATACTACTATTTGGTACTTGCTGTTTAGGTAATCCAATATAAACGTGATTACTGTTTACAGCCATTCTATTACCAAAGTCTTGTGTATCTAAATCATATGCAAAGTTTTGACTGTATAATAATGTATTATTAACAGTTTCATATAAACTTACAACACCGCTTCCTTGATCAATTGTTTGGAATATTGTTGAATTGTTATCAAAGGAAGTTGCAAATGGATTAATCTGTGATTTATTATCTAAAATGTATCTATCTACAGTAGTTAGATCTGAATTTTTTCTGTCTCTATGTATATCAAAAGTAACACTTTCAACCATACTGCCACCACGAGATGCAACTGCAAGTGTATCACCATCAAAGTCAAGTTTAGTACCAAATTGTATGTTTACTGATTTGTCTATTGGGCGTAATGTTTGATTGTAAACAAACGTATCCCCGCTTTGTATATAAATGTAAACTGCGCCGCCATTGTTTGATACATCGCTGTTGTGTGGAGCACCTACAGCAATTTTTCTGCCATCATTAGATACTGCAATACTTAAACCAAAATCTTCGGTTTCATTAAATGGTTCTAGTATTTGTGAATATTCATAGTTTGTTCCATTTTGTCTGTAAACTACAACTTTTCTATTTGCGATACTACTGTCTAATCCTAATACTACATCGCCTGATTCGATTTCATAAACACTTGTATACATAGAATTAGAAATTAACACTTCGCCTTTCTGACTTACATCAAAATCAGATCCAAATGCTTCTAAGTTTATTTGCTCTAGTGTGCTTTCAACTAATGAAAAGTTTGTATCATTAGGAACATAACCTAATAAATCTAATCCACTAGTTTGTACAGTCCACTGACTAACATCAAATACACCAGGAACTATATTAGTGTTTGCTTTATAAATTGTTTCACCAAATTTTACATATTCGTTTTCAAAATAAGTTGCAGAAACTCTAAAGTCTCCTCTATAATTTTTCTGTACAGATAATGCCCAGTCGTCAATGCTATTCTTGTTTACAAAATATATTCTACCTTGGTTAGCTTCAGTTCCATCACCTTCTGCATGAATATAAAGTTTGTAACTACTAGAATCTGGTTGTACAAATTTTAATTTTGTTCCTAGCTTTCGATTATTTGCACTATTAGGAACAGTATAATAATTAATTAATTGGTATGTTACACCTTTCATTTCGTAAATTGCAAATGTACCTTGCTCTTCAAGTCCTGTACCGTATCCTTCAGAAACAACTGGAATATTATATTGCCGTTTCCAATCTAAGTTAATGCTAGATGGAGGATTAGCAACATCTGTAATACCTTGAATCGTGTTATCTGAATAGATCCAATATTCTAAATCTCGTAAATAGTTTGCGCCGCTAACAACAACCGGAATATTAACTGCACTGTCAATAACTATAATAGGTCCTGAAATAGTATTTTCCATATGTGCAGAATTAATAGGTCCAATAGTTCTTGTAGCAGGTCCAAGAGTTGGATCTACTTCAATAAATGTTGCATTTGAATTAACACCAAAATCTGATCCTACAGCCCAAGTACCATTTCTATTTTTTATATAAATTTTTGCTGTACTAAACGATCTTTCGATAAATGCAATTTCGCCTGTTGAACCTGTTGCAGTATCTGTTAATGTGTCTCCAACATTCGGAATAAAAGGATCACCGTTCAAATCAAAGTTAGTTAATCTAACTTCTACGTAACCATTCCATATATCTGCAACTGTATGTTCAGTATTATTAATATAAGTTGAAGTCAATCCTATAGCTGAAGGATCTTGTACTAATCCGTTTACACGTATGGTGTTTAGCCAAAGTCTTGTTTTATCGCCTACTGTAATACTGCTTCCATGAGCTAATGGTGTTCTAATCCACCACTTACTATCTAAGACTTCAATATTACTCTGTCCTTGTGTATGAGAAAGTATACCAAACTCTGAAACTTTAGTTGGATTTAAAATGTTTTGTAATTGTTTAGTATCTAAAATATTACTAAAATACGGATTATTAACTGTGTCGCCTTCAACTGTAATGTTTTGTATTACAAGATTTGCTTTAGTTTCTACTAAATTACTTGATAAAAACGAACTTCCTACTCCTATATGCCACCAACCTGTATGATAGTCGTCAGTAATTTGTAATGATTCTACATAGTCACCAATTAGAATGCCGCCGGCATAAATTTTACCTGATCCTTGGAATGCTCCGTTTACATCTTTAATGTAAACTGTCATTTCATTTTCGTTGTTAACTTTTCTGTATTGTATTGTTGCTCTACAGGTATCTGTTGTAATTTCAGTTCCGGCATCAGGTACACTTAATGCACTTTGAATATGAATAATATGTTGAACTCTATCAATAATAGTATGACTACCGTTAATAAAAGATTCAGTTAACGTAGCATCACCATTAAACGGTAGCACTCCAGCTGAAGATGTTGTTGTATACTTGTTCCATTTAAGAGTTAGTATATCACCCGACTTAGTTCCTTCAAATTGTTCTTTCTCAGCTCTAACTAAAATATGATCAGTTGACTCGTCTGTACCTAATGTATAATCACCTCTAACTATATACTCAATATCTGGATATGTTTGAGTGTTTGAATCATAATCATTTTCTTTAGATTGTGCATTAGATGAATGATTACTATAAACTTGTAATGCATCTGCATCAATAGATCTATCAGCTTTCCATAACTGTTCAGAGTATAAAACAATATCTCCAACAGCATATGCTTCTCTAGGATTAAAGTCACCTCTTAATTTACTTTTTACATTTGAAGCATGTGGAGAACCAATTGCAAGATATTTTCCATCTGGACTCATTGCAACACTTTGTCCAAACCCTCCATTTGAATCAAACAAGAATAATTGTTCGTCTATTTGTTGTAAGAATCCGAAGTCTGTATTATCACTAGGTCTTTGGAAAACATAAACGCTACCATTCAAGTCTTTAGGCGCAGTAATTGCAATACGGTTATTATTACTTGATACACTAAACGCACTACCGAAATCTTTTTCTGTAGAGTCAAGTAACCCAGCAGAAGTATTAATAATATTAGGTTTAAGCTCAAATACTTCTTTGTTTTCTAATACTAACCATTTACCTGTATCGTCATCGTCTACCCAAAGTCTATTGTTTAAATTTGAAATTCCTAAACTATCATTTGCTTTAGATAGCGTTGGCAATCTAGCAGTTTTAAATTCTGTAACATATCCGTTTACTACAGCATCGTCCTCTGTTGCTTCTACATCTTCGCCATCAATACTTTCTAATGTAATAATATTTAAAGAAACACTGTCTACTTTATAATATCCGTCAGTTGCATCTGAAACATCATTAATTCCAATGATATCACCTTTTGCATAATTTGGTGATCTATCTACTGTTATTGTAAATTTATTTTGATCACTTGCTGTTACATTTGAGATTCTAAAATCAGTTGATTCTAATTTATAAACTCCCCAAGTCTGTGTACTTTTATCTAAAGCTGTCCAAATATAACTGTTTGTTGCAATATTTGTTTGTTGTAAAAGATCATCGTAAGTTAATAAAGACAAACTAACATCTGATGGATTTACAAAACCTGCTGTTTTTGTATAACTCGTTTCTTCGTTAAAGTATTTTGTTGGAAACGGTTTATGATTATAGTCTTTACTCTTAACGTAGACATCATTTCTTGCTAGTCTATAAATTAAACTAGTGTCCTGCGGATCAATTTCGTTTACTAATTCAACTTGTTGTGGTTCTTGTCTATATTTTGTTTCATCTAAGACAATATCAAATTGGTCATCACCTTCAGTTGCACCATAACGTCCAACACGTACTGCCCATTCTTCAAAAAACTCTAAACTATCTTTATTAGCACTTCCTAATTTATCAAATAATTTAGTAAGAACATTTTTTGTTCCTTTATCTTGTATAGCACCTTGAAAAAATTTGTATTGACTAACTTCATCATTAATAATGTTTTCAAGATATTTACGTTTTTGATATCCTGTTGCATGTTGAGCTAACTTCTGTTGCTCTATATCAAAGTTATCTGAATCTAGATCATAAAAGTCTGCAAATTGTTTTGCTTTATAATCAAAGTTAGGTAATAACTGCTGTTCAGGTTTTTCGTTAAGTCTTAAAAAATTACCATCTTGGAAAATATCAGATCCTGTAACTTTATTTTTTGCAACATAAAAGTATTGTTTGTACTTTACTAATGCTCCAATTGAGTAATCTTGCCAGGCAAGCCATTCTGTTGGGTTTGCATCATCAAAAATAAATCCTGGAATATTATAAGAGCCATTCCATTCGTCTGAACGATATCCTTTTACTTTAATTCTTTCTTGTCTATAACCTTGAGCTCTATTATAAATTACATCACCAAATACAGTTTTATTATCAATAATAATTGCATGTTCGTGTTGTATTAACGGTAACTTGAGATGAAATATTCCGTCTTCGGTATTCTTAACAAATATACCAAAGTCATTTGTATTATCTCTTTCTGTTGTTGCAAAATCTGCAAGCAAACGCTTCCCGTCAGCTTTAAGCAAACTATAATCATAAAAGTTATCATATATGTCGTCAATAACTGAATATTCTTGAGAAAATGTAATTTCTCTTGCACTTGGACTAACTGTTAAAATTGTGCCAGATTCCCAATTCTGTGTAGTCCAGAATAAAAATTCTTTTGCACTTAGTCTCCAGTTTTCAATTTCTTCGATATCTTTATTAAAAGTTTCAAAATTAAAACCTACTGAAGTAAGATACTTCTGATATCCCATCATAAGGTCAACTACGTCTTGTTTGTCTCTAAATAATGTGCCGTATGGCAGTTCTTCAAGTACAGCACTAAAGTTAGTAGAAATATATGCTGATGCTCCTCCTTCTTCAGGAAGCTCTGCTAGTTTCTGAAAATTATCTTGATTAAACCCATCACCTGATGTGTGTGATATTTTTACTCTATAATAATTATCGGATAGTTCAACAATCTGTCCTGCTTCGTAAGTTTTGCCTTCAGTCCAAGTTAAGAAGTTTTCACTTATTCCGCCTACATTAATTACTTGGTCGCTATTTTTTCTTCTAACAGGATAGTATTTAAATACAGGATTGTCTTTATCATAACCTTTTACAATATATCCAGATGGAGTAATTTCAATAATCATTCCACTATAAGAATATACTTGTGTAGGAACACTTTTAGTTAATTGTATTTTATAATTTTCTTCTGGAACAAAAACATTACCTTCGTTAGTTGGTGTTCTTGCATCTAAAATTAATCTAAACTTAGACTTTTGTGTAAAGCCTCCAATTTTGCATCCTAATTTATTTTCAATAGATTTTAAGTTTGTCTTGTATTCAGAAAATCTAAGAGTATCGTTGTCTGAAAGATATCCTTGCATATAATTAACTATTCCAGCAGTGAATACTCTGTTGTCATCTGTAGCACTATTTGGAAATATTAATTGATCTAATTCAATACGTTTACTTGTATCCTTGTAAACTAATTGATCTGCGCCGTTACGTAAAATTCTACTTCTATCAAATGCTAATCCAAAAAATTGTGCTGGTTGATTTAATGCCCACGATATCATTAAACTAAATGGATAGTGTGAACTTCTGCGCCAAGCTGTTTCTACAGGGCCTTCATCGCCGAATGCAAATTCGTTAGCGTTTGTAGTAGGAACATTTCCTACAGCGTAACCAGTTTGGTTTGGGGGTATCAAATTACCCTCATCATCAACTGGAATATAATTATAAATATCTTCGTTTTTAAATTTATTTCTGTATGTTACTTTTGATCCTTCAGCACCTCTAACAATACCTTTACTTAGGTCTTCCCAAAGCAGTAGGTTGTTGCGTGTATACGGCGATTGACCATACTCGTCATCAAACCAAGTTGGTTTTTCTTTAAAGCCAAGTATCTCCCAAGGATGACTGTGAGGTCTATCTGTATTATAAAAGTCTTTGTATATTGATCTCCAAAATCCTGTTAGCGTTTGGTTATTAGGATCTCCTGCTGACGAGTAATTATATGTAAATCCGTCTCCAGCTTTATAAACATTATTAGTTACGTAATCAGGTGTTCCAACAGTTTCTAACCAACTGTTAAATTCTGAAATCATTGTTTTTGAAATTTGCTTTCTTGTAAATCCTGTAACTCTATTTTTGCTAGGAATGTAATCAGCAATGTTTAAAACGTTTTCATCGTATGGTAATTTAAGATTGTTGTAAATTCTTTTTTCAATATCTAATAATAGGTTGTCTCTAAAGTCACCAAAGCATCTCCACAAACTACCATCATGTCCCTGTATCATTGCTCGAGCATTTGGATATTCTTCGTGTAATTGGCTATCAATAGTAGCATGATTCATTTTGCTACTTGGCATATAAAATACTTGATTACTACCTGCAAATACATGTGTATGTGCAACACCACTACCGCCATTTACTGTATCTGCTTGCTGTGCTGATAGTTCATCTGTATACAACGGATAAAACCATCCAACATTACCTTTGTAAGATGCTGTTGTTGTTTCATCTCTACCGTATACTTTCCACGGACCTGTTATGTCTGTTGATATGTTAATATAGGTATCGTCTAGAAAAATCTCAGGTGTAAATTTTGGATATAGTCCTAACTTTGTAGGTGTTGGTGGTACCCAACATCCGTCTGTAGTAACATACTCGTAAATATCTAATGTGTCGCCACCTGTTGGTGGGTTTAACAATGTTAAAAACCCATCTGTACTAACTGTGTAGTCTTTATTAATTAATAGTTGTTTTTCATTTAGGTATGCTAATATTGCTGTTTCAGATAAAACAGTATAATCAATACCACGTGTCAAACTAAAAATAGTTTGCGACTCGTCTTCAATCATATGTCTAACTTTAGTGTCTCCACCATGTGGAATCATATCACTAAAATAAAATGCATCTGTATTTGTATTGTTTGCATGCAGTTTTGATAAAATCCTATCTACATGTACTTTGTCATATCCTTCAAACCCAAGCTCATCTGCTGTTCTTAAAAATTCTCTTTTGAATTTAATATAAGCAAATCCAGAATATTTCATAGCTTCAATGCTATTAAAATCTTTATCTGTTAAGTTATACAATGCAAGGTTTATCGGACCACTATGTTGTACAAATTTCAAACCATATTTTGATGCATTTCCTAAGTCGCGTAAATTACTAACACCAGGGAAGATGCCTTCGAAGCCTTGTACATTATCAACAATGCTATCAACATGATCTAATACTTCACCTAGTGTAAATGTTGTAACATTTTCGTTTTGTGGATTCTTTTCAAAGTTAATAGGAAATTCATAAAATCCAACATTATCTCTCTTTTTAGAACTTGACTTTGTTTTTAAAACTAATTTGTCGTTTTTAGTTAACTCTTTATTAAATGTAACGTATGCATAATTATTAATTCTATTAATTGTATAATCAACAGTCTCACGCTTACGAACACTGTTTACGTAAACCTTAATCTCTAAGTCATTTAAATCGCCACTATTTACATAAACATCAATAATAAAATTGTTTGTTCTAGCGCCAACTGTTTCTTGTTTAACAACAGGCTGTGTAGACTTTGTTGGTGCTTTTGTCCAACCTGAAACATTTGTAAATGTTGTTCTATCAGTATACCTTCTTAATAACGCAGTGTCTGTGCTAACAGTAAAAACATCGGTTAGTTCATCATATTGATAAGTGTCTGACAATAGATTAAAATCAAAAACAATATCGCCACTGTTTTCAATAGTTCTATAGCTTAATGGAAATCCTAGTTCTGTATCATTAGTACCTGTGCCAACTTTATAACTAAAAATTTTGTTTCCTGAAAATGTACTAGACTCTAATGTAGATAGCTGTGTACCTGCATCGTTATATAAATCAAATAAAGGTTGCTGATTGACTTTAATCTTGTCTTGTGTTTGTTTCCAAGTAGTACCATTGTAATAAAAGATTTTACCTTTATAATTTGTACCTGATTTAACCAATACTGTTTCATTTTCTAATGGTGTTGTATCAGTAGTTTCTTTTAATGCAAGTTGTAATGTTCCGTTTTGACTAATAAAATTAACTTCGTAAATTTTACCTGCAACAAAGCTATCAGGATCTGCTGTGAACAACACACGCATACCTTTTACTAATTCTACTCCGTCAACAAAATAACCAACTTGTCCTTCAATATCTGAAAACACATCTTTAGTAACTGTATCAACTAAGTCGACTGAAGTTTTAGAATTAGTTCCAAAATTATAAAGTTTTAACCCTGCTTCAAATTCAATAATTGGTCTTGTAGCCCTATAGTTCTGATCTAAAACTACAGGAACATTATTAATTTTTGCAATATTTTCAATTACACTTTTATGTGTCCATTTATTGTAACGTGACCATTGATTTCCGTCGTTGGATGCTCTGTTAATAACAATGTAGTCTTTTAGAATAGCATAAGAAGTAGCATCGTCAAACGGTAATGAACTAAAACCTTGTGCATCAAATTCGGTAGAAACATCTGTCAAATAATCAGCAGTAATAACCAAATCACTTTCTGATATTAAACTAATTGATTCTCCAACACCTTCAACATACCAATTACCTTCACCGTATTTGGCTGGTGTAATTGTTCCGTAAAACTTTACTTTCATACCATTGGTTAATTTATAACCATCTTGCATAGTATAACTTTTCTTGCCAAGTATCTCATTGCCGACATCTAACTGTGTATTGTCTCTAATATCTTTTATAATAAAAAGTCCAGATGCTTCTATATCATTTCCGTTTGTATAATATAAAGTATCAGGAGATTCTAAATCAATTTTCCAAGTAATAGAACCTTGTTCAACTTTTTGTTGACTTACACCTACATTATATAAGTTTGAATCGTCATCTATACTGTTGCTAGTTCTAATACTAAAAGGCATGTCTATACAATCAATATCAAATGTATATTCTTGTCCTCTGTAGAGTGTTAATGTAGGATTACTTACTTTATTCTCTTGGCCAAATATATACGAATTATTATCTACATTGTCTTGGCGCTTTACATTGAACGTACTTTTAACTTCTTTTGCAGTTCCAAAGACTGGAATTTCATCTGGTCCTGATGGTAGCCAATAGTATTCTCTAAAGTTTACGAACTTGTCCCAATCAATGTGTGGTTGCCACGCATAATATTCTTGTGAGTTATATAGGCTATGATCTATGTTGTTTGCATTTCTAATTTTTGCACTGTTTACATAATCTCTATAATCTCTATAAAAAGTTGTGTTACCTAAATTATCTGTAATTGTAGCAACAGGTTCTAACTGATAGTTCTCTCTATCTGATGATACATCTGACAAATAATTATCAGAGGCCTTAAATGCTTTTGAATCTTTACGTCCAACAAATCCATCAACCTTTTCAATAACACCAGGTTGCATTAACTGGTCAATTGTACTACTTAGAAACTTTTTATTTGCTGTTGTTCTAAAATACTTTGGAAGTAAATTTGCTGTTTTTCTTTTTGAAGTGTCACCTTCTACTGGAATTGGACTTTCATCTTGCGCCATTAGTATCCGTAGCCTCCGCTTGATCCTGAACCGCCTGAGCCGCTTGAGCCGCTTGAGCTACTTGAGCTACTTGAGCTACTTGAACTTGACGTACTAGTTGTGCTAGTAGTAGTTGTATTTGATGCACTTACTGTTGTTAATGGTTGACTTCTAATGCCAGCATTAGTTGTGCCTGTTGATGTGATAATTTTGCCAGATGCTTGTATTCTTGATGCTGTTACAGAGTTAATAATTTCAACATCGTCAACTGTTGCATCGTTGACAAAAATTTCGTTGCTTTCTGCTTTTACTTCATATAAGCTACCAAAGCCCTGTGTAGCTTGTTTAGGTACAAGAAGTATATTAACAACATCTGGTGCTACTTCATTCATTACATAAGTTGCTAGTTCAGTAAAGTGGAATGTGTCACCAAAGTCCCAATTCTGTAATGCAAAGAATCTGTTAATAGCACTAATAACACTTACCTTCACCTCGTTATTATTAACTACTTCTCCGGTATTTTTTACAACTTTGATAGTTGCTTGTAAATTTTCTTGTGCATGTACACCGAACAACGGTTTATAAGTAACTGGATGATATATTACTTCATCACTTATTGATTTGTATAATGCTATAGCCGAACCATAGTTTTGAAATAATTCATCTGAGCTTGGAGGTAATGGCATATTAGATATGCTTCCTGCAAGATATTTTCTAAAGTTTGTATCGTAAGTTTTAGTCAACATATAAATGTCAATAATATTACTTGCACTAGGATCAATTCTATTCCCTTCATCTGCACTATGTACATATTGAAATCTTAAATCTGATCTTCCAACGTGTGCTTTATAGTCTGCTGTTACTGAAAGTATATTGTTGTTTAAAACTTTAAAGTTATCTGTATCAATGATATAAAACACTTGCCCGGCAGTATACTGGCTGTATGCTCCAATTTCTGTTTCTGTAGAAACAATGTTGATTGTACTACCTTGGTTATAATAGTTGTATTTGCTAAACCCTTCATCAGTAGATTCTTTCTTTAAGAATATATATTTTTTAGATGAGTTAGTTAAGGGATCTACAACATTGTCAAAGATATCTGGATCGTCTACACTTCCGTCGTCATTAAGATCAAAGAAACTTACTTCAACTTTTTTACTATTAATATATCCGTCTGTATTTCTAAACTCGTTAACAATTTCCCAATTAATATCATTATTAAAAGCATTCAATGAATCAGGCTTAGTATTAAAATTCATAATAGCAATTTTATCTTTAACTAGTTGCCCTGTTTGAGAATCGTAAATTTTATTTTGTCCGTCAAAGTAAAAACTTAATTCTGTATCACTTTCAAATACATATCTTAATCCTCTATTTGTAACAGTATACTTTTCTCCATTAGTTTCAAAAAGTATAATCCAACTTGAATCTAGTTGGTTTTGAGTTACGTCACCTGTTTTACCGTTACTAAACACATCTACTGTATTCAAGTTTTCGTTAATAATTACTCTCCAGTTACGATTAACTTGATCATAACGTAGTCCAAATGTTTTATATGCAAAAACTTGATCGATGATTTGTGATCTAATATCAGGAGTAATATCTTTTACTATCTTAGGTTTAACTTCTTCAAGAACACTGTTAGCAGGAAGTATTTCATTAAACACAATAGGTCCAGTGCCTGTAACACTATCTACGCTTGTGCCTGCACCATTAACGCTAATAACTTTTACCCATTTATAATCACTAGCACCTTTAGCTGATGCATCGCTTGTAAGTTCGCCATTTCCAATAAAATAAAATCCTGCAGGTGATTTAAATTTAAGCAAAGCGCCTGCTTCTACATATTTTAAAGAACCTCCGGTAAATGTACCTACTTGATATGCAACATCACTAATATTTTGAAGCAAACCTGTTGAACTGTTTGTAGTTTTTGTTGACTGTTTCCATCTAGCGTTTAGATCACTAACAATAATTTTAGCATAGTTGCTAAAATAAAAATTACTAATTGCTCTACTTTTAATAATAGGTAATATGGTATTTTCAATAGTGCCTTCAATATCTGTTTGTGTATTAAAAGTAAATGAAGTCTTGCTTTCGTATGGTTCTCTATATAGTACACCATCTGAGCCAAATAAATTAGTGCTTGAATATTTTCCGGTAGCATCTTTGAGATCAAAATATCTACTAATGCCACTTGTAGTTCTATTTGTTGATTTGACTTTTATAATTTCTTGGTTACTAGTTAAAGGAACAATGTTATAATCCTCTCCAGTAATCATTCTGTTTTGTGTGTAATAAGTCTGCGGAGCATTCTGTCTAATACTTGCAGATGATTCGCTAGTTGTAGCATTAGTTACTGGTGTTTTAAGTTCAACGCCAATAGTTAGTGTCTCGGTTGTACCTGCTTGACTTAAATAATTTAACGTAAATGTAATATTAGTTAACTCTGTTGGTGCAATAGATATTAATCTATTAGCACTAGTTCTATAATACACTCTAAATTGTCCTGATGGTAGATTGCCGAAGATTCCATCTGCAAATACTAAACTAACTTCGTCATCTGCTCTAGTTTGTACAGCATAAAAATCTCTTACACGCTTATTCAAACTATTGTAAATTGCATTATTACCTTCTAAAGAATCAACCTTAGACCAAATTCTATCTGGTATTCCTAAATCGTCTAATGAATATAGCCATACATCTGTATCATTAATATTTTGTGCTTCAATTGCAATTTTTTGATTTGCACTAGGGCTTCCAACATTGAATACATTAGACTTTAGACTTCCTTGTCTAAAGTGTAAGAAGTATCCAGTGTTTGCACTTCCTGAACCTCTACCATCTTCTCTATATAAAAATGCTAAACTTGTTCCAGGTACCGGATTTTCTTCTTGGATTACTTTACGTTCTTCATCAATACCAGTTGACACCATTTCAAACTGTGTTGGCTGTCCGTTAACTGGTTTAGTAAAAGAAAAAATAGGAACATCTGACCCTTCACTATTAAATCTATACTGTTGTGTTAAAACACCATTAATTGGTACTGTTTTGGACGGCCTGCCTATTGTTCCGTTTTGTGGTAATGCCGCATTAAGGACACGTCTAAACTGTTCTGCCCAATTAGCATTACTAGGATCATTCCAGATAACTGTTTGTCCTGATAAATTACTACCATTACTATCAACTAATGATTCTGTAGTACTTACTGTTTCAAATTTAATAAGCCCATTTGCCGCTTGATTACGTCTAGGATTATATGACAGCATGCGAGCTAAACGAAGAACTGATTCTCTACGTTCTGCTAATTCTAAAAAGTTTTCTCTTGCGTTTAAATCGACTCTATAACTGATATTTTGTCCTAAGAACGCAATCATATCAATTAGAGCAATATATTCTGATGTATCAATATAATCGTTAAAATCTTCTGGGTAATTATTTCTTAGATAGGCGATCATTGTCCTTCTAAGAGTATCAAAATCGTAGCTACGGAACTCCGCATTACGGTAGCTCTGGTATACTTTTTGCCAGTCTTCTGCTAGTAGCAGTCTATTTTGTCTGTCGGTTGATGACATTGGTTATCCTTCTTTTAACGCTACAGTATTTATTATAAACAATAATACTAGTAGTTAATTGTGTCACAATAGCCCAACACTTTTATCAAACTGTAATCTTAATTGTTCACTAATATTATAGTCTAGATACATTAGTGTACATTCAATCTGTAGTCCGCTTTCGTACTCTGAAACTTGTACGCCTGTTGCTCGTGTTCTTGGGTCATAATTAACAATATTTGTAACGTTAGCAGTGATTGCTTCTTTTAATTGGGTTGTTAATGGTTCGTATAGTGCTTCCCAGATAATACAACCAAATGTAGGATCGGATAACTTTTCTCCTTGTCTAATATTAAGATGATTAAGCAAATTCTGTTTAATCAAAGAAATATCAAACTGCTGGAATGAGCTATTTTCAGCGTTAACTGTGCTAAATCCTCTATATGTTTTTGACCTAATAGGATTTTTCTTCTCTTTCCTAGGTGTAATTTTAATCTGTTTATATAAATCTGTTGCCATACTAATATTTACCTTATTTTATCCGCCGGCGAAAACCCTGTTAAAGCCTGTTGCTACACTCGTACACCCTTCAATAGCATCACCAATACGTCCACAACCTTTGCCATTTATAAACACAGTAGTTGAACCTACTGCAATTGGTGCGGCATGACTTGGACACGGTATTGGTGGAAGTAAATGTGATGTATTATTATCACCTTGCCGTGATACTCCTGTTCCGTCTACAAAAACGTCACCACTACATTGATCTCTTAGTGGCGTAGAACAGTGTGCTACATCAGAATCTACACTATTACCTCTACAAACTGCGGGCACGTTCAATCTCCATTAGTTGTTGTAATTTTCCATTCCATTGTTGTATTTCTTGGTGTTGTTCTTCTGTATGAGGCTCTGGTGGTATTTCAGGCAAAAATTCAATCATGTGATCAAAGTCTGAAGGAATATCCTCAAAATTTGTGTATGTAAAAAGTTCATTGTTTTTCATTATTACAAATTTATGCATTAAAATGGTCCATCTTTTGTTTTTACTGTTGCTGTTCCTTCGCCAACATCAATTGGAGTTGTTGTTGACAATGAATAAATTGGTGTTAATTCATTATTAATAATACGTTGGTAAAATCCTTTACCTAATTTAATTCTGCTATTAGTGTTTGATTGTCCACCGGCATATCCAACTGCTTTTTGGAATTCTGACCCTAACGAATTAAAGTCAGTGCTTGTCCAAGTAATACTTTTACTAGCAAGATATGCACATGCTATATCTGTTGATTTTTTTGGATCGTTTGCTAGGTCTGGATTCTTAATAATATCAACTCCTGCAAGGCCACCGTATTTCTTATAGTTGTTTTTTCCTGTAATTTGTATAAGGCCTCGACCTCTATATCTATATCCGTCGCCGGTTGATGCCGCGCCGTTACCCATTCTATTCCCATATACAGAATTTGCAATCGCAGACGGACCAGCATCTGCTAGTTGTCGAGCTTTTATTCTACCTTGTGTTGAATTAAATCTATTTGGCCATACAGCGATTAATCTGTCTGCACTATATCTCATATTTTCGCACTTAGGTTCAAATGCACATTCTTTTTGTACCTGTGCCATTGCCATTGCAAGTGCTGTTGCATTTTGTGATTGCCAAGTTGTAGCACTAAGACCTAATTTCTTAATTAATGCTCCTAAGAAATATCTTTGCTGTTCAATTACAGGAACAGGATCTGCAGGTTGTATTCCTGTAGTACCGTCTGTATCTCTACTTGGCACTACTTCTATTTCTTCTCTAACTCTCTTGCCGTCTTTTTCAATAAAAGGATCTTGTGCATTGTAGATACCTGATGTTTCTGTGTAGTCAGGTTGATCTGCATCTTTATCAATTAACGGAGATTGAACTCTTACTTCAGGAGATGGTGATTCAATACTTACAGTAACTCCAGGTGTATGTCCTTTAGGATTATAATTTTCGTGTGCGTCCCAAGGTTCGTGTCTTGGAATACGTCTTGGACGTAATGCAACTTTTGCTTCATCTGCTCTATTTGCATCTGCTGTAACTCTTAATGGGTTTCCATCAGCATCATTAATAACTTGATTATCTTTATCAAGTACTTGATCGTTGTTATCCATTGATAAATTAGTTACTGGCAAAGTAAATGTATCACCAATTGAATCTGCTGTATCTGCTGATGTTGCTGGTATTGTACTATTCATGTGTATATGGTTACCTGCTGTTTCAAGATGATTAACTCCTGATTTAATTTCTGTATTTCCTGTATTAGCATCAAATTTATTGTTTAGAAAACTTCTAATTTGTGTACTTCCATAGCTGGTTAATTTGTTATCACCAAGTGTGTTTAGATTAAACGCACCATTTACAGTCTGCCTATAATCGCCAACTACTTTACTGTGGAAGTTTGCATTTATAGCAATGTGTCCATCTTGGCTGACTTGTAAATTGTAATCACCGTTAATTGTTGTACGCTGTGTTCCTTTAATTTGCACATCTTCATCTTCACCTACGGCTCTTGTGTTTAACGCACCAACCCAAACATCTCTGTCTGCTCCGACAAATTCTTTAGAATCTTTTGCAACGCTTACGTCACTGTCTTGATTTACTCTGTGTTTGAAATCACGACCAGTTGTAAAGTTTGTATCTCTACCTGACTGCATATTAATATCTCTATCAGCAGTAATGTTTAAATCTGTTTCTGTTCTAATATTAATACTATCTTGTGAATAGATATCAATCTTACCATTACCTGTAAGTTCGATCCAAGCACTACCTTTTGCATTACCAATATAAATTAAATCTTCTGTATTGTGTAATAATATTTGATGTCCTGTTCTAGTTTTTAATTTAATATGTTCGTTAAAAGGTAATGTTACATCAGCTTTAACAACATCACCGGGTGTAGTTTCAATGTCATAATATTTTGCACCTACTTGTGTAGCCGGTCCTTCTCTTAATAAAGTAGGATCGCCGTCATCCATCGTAAATGCAGATCCGCCAAGTCTACTTCTAAAATAATTAACTTTATTTTGTGCTTCTCCATATCTTCCTTTAGGTTTACCAGTACGCTTATCTAAAGGCCCAGGAGTATTCCACCCGTAAACAGTATTTGGAACATCTCTTCTTGAAGTTGTAGATGTTAATCCTCTAATTATATCTTGCTCTAAACCTTGTTGTCCAAGAACTGCTGTCATCATAGGATTGTGAGGTCTAGCAAATTTATCTGGATTCATACCAGCTTTTAAATTCTTTCCATCAATTACTGTAACACGCTTGTTGAATTCTCCTACTGGTAGAGGTAAATTTTTAAAATCGTTAGGAACATCTTTTTGAATTATGTTGCTTCCTTTGTCTGAAGGATATCCTCCAGGAACCATCCAATTCATGTAGTCGTCTTGAACACAACCAATCCAAAATCCTTGGTTAGGTAATCCTTCAGCAAAAATAACTAAAACTTTAACGCCTGGATCAGGTGGAACTGCCCAAAACCCGTAACTCTGTTGTGTATGGTAGTAGTCAGTATTTTTAGTGTTACTATCAACATTATTAACACCATAAAATGGCATACAATATCTTACATTAAAAAGTTGTCCTTCTTGCTCATCTTCATTAGAAGATACTACATTAGATAGAAGTTGTACTTTTAAACCACCTTGTCGTTTAGAATCTAGATGACTAACAACTTTAGCCAAATAAGGTCCAGGAGACATTCTTTTGACTCCAGCTCCTGCTGATCTTTTGTTTTGTGAGCCTGACGGTAATTCGTGTTCCATTAATCTATCCCATAAGGAACCCAAAGGCCATTTTTATCTATATAACCTTGCCCAGTTCCAGTTGTTACCACAGGATCAGTAGCTTGTGCATCATTTGCAAACGCACTATCTGACCCACGTGTTTGCTGTCCTGGTGGCACTGCTACTGGATTGCCTGTTGGGTTTGCCGCTGATCTTGATTTTGCTAAGGCTATAAGTCTGTCATCACTTGCTTTATTCTGTGCATTTGCTTTTTCTCGTGCTGTTTGATCCGCGGATAATATCTTTGCGATACTCTTTTGTATATCACTAACTTTACCCCAGTTAATGCCCTTTTGAGCAATCGATATATTGTCTAGTTTACCTTGTATGATTAATTTTTGAACAATATATTCTTCTGACTCTTTACCTTTTACTGCAATTATTGTATCTAGTTGTTTTTGTTGTACTTCAGAATATTCAAAGGCTTTTTCTTTAGTTTTTTCAGCTACATTTTTCTTCTCAAAGTTAGGACGCTTAACCATACTAAGCTCTTGGGTAAACGTATTATTTTCTATTCTATTAGCAACAGTAATAACTTGATACAATCCGCTAAAATTATTAACTTTACTGAGCGGCATTGCTTGCATTTTATAGTCTCCTCTTTCAGGATCAATATCAATAGGTGTTTCAAAGTTTATTATAACATCTACTTGTCCACTTTGATGATCTATACTGCCGTTAGCATTGACATTAATATACTCTGTACTATGCGAATTAAAGTTTCCCATTCCACTATCTGCAATATAGTAAGGATCTCCTAATATTCTCATATTTAGAGTAATTAAATCAGCTTCGCTATTAACTATAGCTTCATTAAATGCTCTAGCTACTTGTATCTCAGCTGATTCAGCTACTGCACCTGCAGACAAAGGAGTAGTGTTCTGAGCTACTTCTTGTTGTGATTTTCTTCCGCCATCATTACCAGGGATGCCATCAGCTCCGCTTGACTCATCTACCTTACTTGGCGGTGTATCAGTTCCTTTACTTGCAGTGTCGTCATTTTCTTTCTTTCCCAATTTGTTTATTGCTGAGAAAAATGTGTTGTCTAATTTAATTTCAAAATCTAAGATATCTTTATTTTGTCCTGTGTACATGTAGTTGTATGCTTTTGCGGCTTGCTTAACTAACTTGTCGTAGCCTGGCGGTGGAGCATTTGGTTTTTGAAAGGCACTAATATGAGCTTTGTAAGGGACTACATTGTAGACATATATTCTTGGCATTCTACCATTTTTAGCTTCTGCTTTTGAGTCATGAATAAGATACATTTGAGATTCAATTTTAAACCAATCGATCATTCCGTTCTGGTCTTGTTCAGCTTTTAATAGTCTTTGACCGTAGCTACTTATTAAAACTAATTCTTCTAGTATACGTTGTATCTTTGTTCCTGCTCTAAACTGTACTGTACGTTTAGCAGGATCAATTGCTATAGCGCCTCGTTTAAAAGTCTCAGATTTTGTATCATAACTAAAGGTCGGCTTTCCAAAATCAGGGTGCCCTGCTCCTGTAGGTTCTTCAGGTGCTATATCAGATAATCCAATCGGATTAATACCCATACTTTTGTCAGTAATAACTGTTTTGATAGACTCACTTAAATTTCCTCGCTTAACACTAAATCCTAATCGACCTTCAATTAGTTTTCTTCGAGCAAATTCCGTTGCATACTCTCTTTTTGCATCATTAAATAGAGTTGATAATGATACATCGCCTGATTCAACAATCTCTAATGTTTCTTTGTCTGAAAATGTTTTGTATTGTAATTCGCCTGTAGTTGCTGTATCTCTTCCTTCTTTATTACTTCTATAAAGTGCGGCTTGATCTTTGCTTGCTCTTTTTGAGGGGAATGCAATAATGTATTCATCTACTTCAATTTTCCCAGCCTCTTTAAGACTAATAGTTTTACCTTTGTCGTCTTTAAGTTGTGATTTAATCTTATGAGTATTGACATGAGTTGCTATACTATTAATGCCTGATTGACAAATTTCTTCTAGTGTTCTACCAGAAACCTGAATGTCAGTTGGTATGCTTTGAGCATTATCAGCAAACGCTTCATCATTAAATGCACTACATAAGAACTGGTAAACTGCTCCTTCAGCATCTACATTAAATTCTACAGTTACAATTTTTAGCGGTAATAATCTTCTTGTAATTGGTGCTGAAGGGTTTGATTTTTCTATATCCTTCCAACCAATAAACATCATCTCTAAAAGCCAGGGTGCTTCTAAATAATTTTTATACCCGCCATTGTCCGCGGCAAGTTGCATTGTTTGTAATAACATTCCCATACTATATGGTTCTCTAACTTCGAATTTAATTTGATGGAAATTAGTTTGTCTACTTTTTTTGTTAGGAGCAATCCATGTATCAATTTCTACATTATTAATAAAATATTGTGTATCAATATTGTATCTTACTTCAGCGGCTGTTCTTGGCTTCCTAGGAGCTGTAAGTCCTTTTCCTGATCTAAAAACTAATTGTCCGTCTTTTAATCCATTTTTTATATAAGTGTCATCAGGATAATTTACTTCATCAGGTGACAAACAACCGAAGCTAAAAATATTACTGTAAGTTGCGAATAGTTCTAATTCATTTGCTAGAGGTAAAGCACTGTTATCTGGTTGTTCATCAGGATCAACCCTCATTGCTTCAGGTGCGGCATTAATAAAATCTTGTGCAGTAGGTCCGCCGGCCGGGCCAGTTCGTGACCCATAGTTTTGTGCTTGAGGATATTCATATGGGTTAGTAGCGTTTCCAACAGTTGCATTGTTTTTAGGTTTTGATTGCTTTTGTACTTGGGCTTTACCTTCTGCTGATTGAATAGCTATATTGTTCATCATTGAGCCTAAATTGCCAAATCCTGCAGGAGGTTTGATTCCTGTAAGGTTGCCTTTGTTATCCATCATGCCGCCGAACATAGATGGAACTTGCCCCTTTTCTGCTTGACCTCCTTGCTCTTCGTAAAAATCAGCAAGATTGCCCATACCAAATTTACGCATATAGGCCGCGGCTACTTTAGGATCGCCTTCTTGAGGTTTAGGTTTTTTCTGATTAAACTTTCTAGCTACGTCTGATTCACCGTATGGATCTCTTGGCAAGTTACTCTCCTAGTGTTTCTAGAACACGCTCTGGACTTGGTAAGAAAATTTGTATTCCTGGAACTAAATCGTAAATAGGATCTTCAAGTACGTCTAAATTCCTTTGAGTAAATATCCACCAAAGCCTGTTATCGCCATACATATCATACGCAAGTAAATCTGGTCTGTGTAGATACTGAGGCTCAACAGTATATAGCGGATCATCAGCGTATGCTGGCACTGGTCTGATAGTTAAAACGTCTAAGGTTCCTGAATTGCCAATTGATGTTTTTCCGTATGGGCTTGAACTCATTAAATATATCCTTTTCCTAAATCACTTCCATTAACAAAGTTTCTATAACTAAAGTTGGTTTGTTTATCTCTACTGTAAATTGGTTGTACTGTAATACTAAACTGTGATTCTGAAGGTGCCCAACCAAACTTAACAGGGCCGCCGCCGAAATCCATAGGATTAATCGCACCCGGAGAAAATTTGCAAGCAATATAATCAACTTCGTTAGGCATATCAACTGTAAAGTTTTGAATAATTACCGGAACATTATTAAAAACGTAATCTCCATAACCATTTAATTTTGCAATAGGTGGTGGTGCACCTGTTCCATCCGTACCATAGTCCATTTTGGTCATAGCTCTTAGGTAATGTAAACATGCTGTCCAGTACTGTGCATCTAAACTATCTTGACAATAAAATTGTCCTACTATAGTCAATGCGTCCACTTGTGAGTTCTGATATGCAAAGAACGGATAATTATTATGTATAGGGGAAACTGTATTATATGCGGCTGAATGGCTTACGATGATTGACGGAGTATACGGAAAAACCATATGTCCTTCATATTTTGAAAACAACGGACTAAGCAAGCCTGATACGTTTTGGTCTAATGATTTTGGCACTGACAGTTTAACACGCCAGTCTTTGTCTTCGACTTCTACTGCGAATGATGCTGGGGCTTTTGCTTCGAAATTATTCTTATTTTTATTTGGTAAATTCTTACCACGTAATCCACTTACAAGATCTTCTGCGCCTCCTGAAATACCATCAAATATATCTTGGCCGATGTCTTTAGCACCTTTAACCATATCTGAAACAAATTCTGGTGCATTACCACTACTAGCATTTTGTCCTGGTGCGTTAAATCCTTTTGGAGGAACCTTAGTTCCCATGTTAACACCACCTTTAGATACGATTCCGTCTTTAAAATATGTGGTCATAATTAATTGTCTCCTATATGCATTATTTAGTTGACTTTATTAACAGAGTAGTTTATAATATAACAAACAATCGGAGAAAATATGAATAAACGTGTAAATTATCTAAACAACAAGGATATTTTAAAGGAAATACACAAATCAAAGACTACATTCTGTAGTTATGTTGATCCTGAGTATGGCCAATATGATATAATCCTACCAGAAATTGGTAAAATTAATATTAGAACAATAGCTGAAGCAAAACGCAATAAAGCAAAACGCTTACAGCAACAAGCCTTTGAAGCCGCAAAATTAGCAGGCAAAAGAGTAAAACTTGCTGAATTCGAAATTGACTATCGAAAGATACAAAAAGATGAATTAGTATTTAGAATTATGACATTTGATCATATTCCAGAAGAACCTGGTCGAAAAAAGAATCCTAAAACACCTGCAGACTATAAAGTTAAGTTAAACTTTCCTCCGTTTCAACATTACAAATTTGATGAAAAAGATGCATTACTTTGTGTAGGCAAAAGTCACTGGGAAGGTGGAATGGAAAATGGTTGCTTTAATAAAGCACATGGTAAAGCAACTAACAAACTTGCTTTGATGTGGATGAAGTTATGTGATAGATATGCAACAAGAGGTAATGTTCGTGGATACACATACAATGACGAAATGCGTGGACAAGCAATATTACAGTTAGCACAAATTGGACTACAGTTTGATGAATCAAAATCAAACAATCCGTTTGCTTATTATACTGCGGCAGTAACAAATTCATTTGTAAGAGTTATTAATATTGAAAAACGCAATCAAAATATTAGAGATGATATTTTAGAAATGAATAATATGAATCCTAGTTATACTAGACAAGCACAAGGCGAATGGGATCGTGTTAAAACACAAGACGCTAAAGCACCTGTACCAAATCCGTCCAAAAACACTTGACTTACATCAAAATATAAAGTATAATATACAAAACAGGAGTACGAATGTTTAAAAAAGCGGCGGTGTTTACAGATATTCACCTAGGACTGAAGTCGAATAGTAGACTACACCTACAAGATTGTGAAGACTTTGTAGATTGGTTTATTGAACAAGCAAAAGCTAACGGTTGTGAAACCGGTATCTTTTGTGGTGACTGGCATCACAATAGAAATACAATTAATGTACAAACACTAGATGCAACTACACGTTGTCTAGAAAAGTTAGGTGCGGCATTTGATAAGTTTTACTTCTTTGCAGGTAATCACGATTTGTACTACAAAGACAAACGCGATGTTTACAGTGTAGAGTTTGGTAAACATATTCCAGGTATTACATATGTAGACGAAATATTAGTTGAAGATGATGTTGCATTAGTTCCTTGGCTTGTCGGTGAAGAATGGAAGAAGATTAGTAGCATAAAAACAAAATATATGTTTGGTCACTTTGAACTGCCTAGTTTCTATATGAACGCAATGGTGCAAATGCCTGATCACGGTGAACTAAAAGCTGAACATTTCAAACATCAAGATTATGTGTTTAGTGGACATTTCCACAAACGTCAAGTACAAGGTGCAGTACACTATATGGGTAATGCTTTTCCACACAACTATGCAGATGCATGGGATGATAAACGTGGAATGATGATACTTGATAAAGAAAATAACAAAGAACCACAATATATTGATTGGTTAGACTGTCCTAAGTATCGAACAGTTAAACTGAGTCAATTACTAGACGAAAAAGACAAACTACTTAAAAACAAAATGTATCTTAGAGTAACTCTTGATCTTCCAATTAGTTATGAAGAAGCAAGTTTTATTAAAGAAACATTTATCAATGAATATGATTGCAGAGAAATTACACTAATTCCTAGTCAGCAAGACGAAGAAATACACACAGACATCGATATTAGTACATTTGAAAGTGTAGATGAAATTGTTACTAAAGAAATTACTGCATTGGATACACAAAACTACGACAAGAAGTTACTATTAGGAATATATGACGAACTATGATTAAGATAAAAAGTTTAACCGTTAAGAACTTCATGAGTGTGGGTAATCAAACCCAAGCAGTTGATTTTGATAAGCAACAATTAACACTTGTGTTAGGAGAAAACCTTGACCAAGGTGGTGACGACAGTGGATCACGTAATGGTACAGGTAAGACTACTATTATAAATGCACTAAGTTATGCCCTTTACGGGCTTGCTTTAACAAATATTAAGCGTAATAACTTAATTAATAAAACTAACAACAAAGGTATGTTAGTTACGCTCTCTTTTGAAAAAGATGGACGAGATTATAAGATTGAAAGAGGACGTGGTCCTAATGTATTAAAGTTTTATGTAGATGGACAAGAACAAGAAATGACAGATGAGTCGCAAGGCGATTCACGTAAAACACAAGAAGACATTATAAGTCTATTAGGTATGTCACACAATATGTTTAAGCATATTGTTGCACTAAACACATACACAGAACCGTTCTTAAGTATGCGTGTAAACGATCAAAAGGATATTATTGAGCAGTTACTTGGTATTACAATACTTTCTGAAAAAGCAGAAGTACTAAAAGATAAAGTAAGGCAAACACGAGAAGCAATTACAGACGAAACTGCTCGTATAAATGCTATCGAATCTAGTAATTCACGTATTGGTGAAACTGTACGTAGTTTGCAAACAAAACAAAGTGTATGGAATACAAAACAAAAAGAAGACATTGCTAAACTAGAACGATCAATTGACGAGTTAGAACACTTAGATGTAGAAAATGAATTAGACAAACACGAACAACTGTCTAGTTGGGAAGAAAAAAATAATGCTATTTCGGCTCTTAAAAAAGAATTAAGCACACTAGAGCCAGCACTAGTACGTGCAGACAATTCTGTAGAAAAAGCAAAAAAAGACGCAGAAAACTTAGATCAAGGAACATGTCATACTTGTGGACAAGAGCTACATGACGAGAAAAAACAAGAACTTGCAGTTAAAAAGAAAAAAGAACTTGAAGATGCTATAGCATATCAAAAAGAAGTAGGGGATAAAGTTTTAGATGTAACAACGTCACTTAGTGACATTGGGGATATCAACGGCAAGCCTACAACGTTCTATGAAACTCTTAAAGAAGTATACGATCATAAACAAAATGTATCACAACTACAAGAAGCATTAAGTCGTGCAAAGACAGAAGTTGATCCTTATCAAGAACAGATTGATGAATTAAACACAACTGCTATTCAAGAAATTAACTGGGATACAGTAAACAACTTAACAAGTTTAAAAGACCATCAGGACTTTATGTTAAAACTGCTTACAAACAAAGACAGTTTTATTCGTAAAAAGATTATTGATCAGAATTTAGCATATCTAAACAATAGGCTTACTAACTATCTTGATAAACTTGGATTACCACATAGTGTTGTATTCCAAAACGACTTGTCAGTTGAAATTACACAATTAGGACAAGATTTAGATTTTGACAATTTGTCAAGAGGTGAGCGTAACAGACTTATACTTGGTATGAGCTTTGCATTCCGTGATGTTTGGGAAAGTTTATATCAAAATATCAATCTATTGTTTATTGATGAGTTGATTGATTCAGGTATGGATACTAGCGGAGTTGAAAACAGTTTGGCTATTCTAAAGAAAATGGGTAGAGAAAGACAGAAAAATGTATATCTCATATCCCATAAAGATGAACTAGTAGGAAGAGTAACACACGTTCTCAAAGTAATAAAGGAAAATGGCTTTACCTCATATGAGAACGATGTAGAAATACACAATGAATGACGATACACACGATAAATTGACCAAGGCATATATGGCATACTTTAAGGCAAACGAGAAGTTTGAGGCCCGTAATTCTGTACGAACACATAGAGAAAGCAGAAAATGGTTACGAGAGATACGTAGCCTAGCTAAACAGCGTATGGACGAAATACATCACAAGCATAATTCCAAGAAAGAGGCCCCAGATACATAGGCAACGGTAAGTACCAATATGCAATGGACTTATCAAGGTGAAAATGTAGAAGAAATACCTGACGGTGTAGAAGCATTTGTCTACTTGATAACAAATAAAGTCAATGGCATGAAGTACGTAGGCAAGAAACTAGCAAAATTCAAAACAACGAAGCCACCGCTAAAAGGCAAAAAAAATAAAAGACGTGGAACAAAAGAATCAGACTGGAGAGATTACTGGGGATCCAGCGATAGACTACAGGCTGATGTTACACAACTAGGCGAAGACAAGTTTACTAGAGAAATATTACATTATTGTCCAAGCAGAGGCATTGCAAGTTACTTAGAGGCACGAGAACAGTTTGAACGCAGAGTACTAGAAACAGATGATTACTACAACGGTATCATTAATGTACGTGTAGGCGGTTCAAAAATTCTAAAAGAACACTTAAAAACATTATAGGCAAGCCAATACAGCACATAAGGATAGCGGGCCAGATCGATAATTCCGCTGTGTAAAGGGTGGCGTGAGAACCACACACGAAACATATTGATTCATACGAACCATAACGATCAATATAGGCTAGATGCTGTTAGCCAAGAACCACAATGTTCAAAAAAACCCCTTAGCAATAGGAACGAAGCGGGGGATAGCGTAGAAATACGTGACGTCGACGTAGGTTGGGAAAGGTCAGAGCCCATTGAACAGTGAAAATACCTACTTCCGAATCTCGGCTGTGACGAACTCACATGAAGACCAAGATTAGATGGAACCAGTTAGTAGGTTCCGTCTGACTGAAACAATCTACATGAAGCAATTACAATATTACTACGTAATATTGCTTTAATTCATATCTATTACTTCTATCAACAAACGAAGTGCTATAGTTTGAGCGTAAGCGAAAACAATTTGTTACGAAGTAACAAATCTTAGTTGTTCTTATATATCATCCACATTAATACTACTGTTAAAACTAAAAAATAGAATATGGGCGAACACATAGAAGTTATTTAGTGAAGATCAGGATCTCTTCCAAAACCTGACTTAACACTACTAACTTCGAATGATTCGTATCTGAGTTGTAGATGAGGGTTTGTATCACGCATTGTTTCTATATATTGCTGTACTTCGTCAATACTGTTTACAACGTCAATCTCATTATCGAGATTGTCTAGTATTCGATATCTTGTTATCATGTGTAGTCTATTTACTAAGTATTTCTGTGTTCAAAAGTATAAATATAATTAATCGGGAGCTAAACTATGAAAGTATACGACATTTTAACAGAATCTAAGCAAGTTGATGAAGGTCCTATTAGATTTTTAAAAAGAACACTAGGTAAAAACACAGCTGGAGGCAAAGCCGCACAGCTAGACGTTGAATTAGATAAAGAAGTATCAAACATTTATAAGGACTTTTATGCTGTAAGCAAACAAGATCCTAAAATGAAAGGTATGACTGCAAAAGGTTTAGCAAAGTTTTTAGTTGCAAAAGGATTTGTAAGTAAGCCAAGTGCAGTAATGTCATATATTAATGCTGAACCAGGCATAATGCGTTCACTGAAAAAAACAGCATCTAAAAGTTATAAATCTGGAAAAGGCGCGGCAAAATCTGGGGCGGCCGCTGTTACAGGCGCGGCAAGTAAACTTAAAGCTAAATTATCTCCACAAGCATCAGGACTTACTGGAGCAGACGCACAAGGCAATTTAGATCTGTCAGGTGGAAAAATGAATAGTAGTATATATAGTGAAGCACAGATAATGGAAGCTGATGTTGAGCTATCAAAAGGTCAAGTTCAAAAAGTAATTAAACGTTTTGTACAACAAGGTTTTCAAAAACAAATGGGTAGTAGAGTATCAAAAAGTTCATACGGTGATGCTCCTGCAGATGCAGATACAACAGTTGCTACTAAAAAAACTAGCAAAGCAAAAGATACTAGCAAAGCAAAAGATACTAGCAAAGCAGATGCTAAAGATATGGCTACGCCTACAATGGATGTCGAATCAGCAAAAAAATATCTAGAAGCAAACGGTTATACTGTAACTAAGAAAAAAGCTAAAAAAGATCCAGCAGATGTAAACAACGATGGAAAAGTAAGTCCAGATGAAAGAAGCAGAGCAAACTACTCCGCTGGCATGGATCGAATAAGAGCAAATTCTAAAAAGTAAATCCTACCAAAACGGCATACCTGACTTTTTAGCAGACTCCATATTTTCTTTAATTAAATTAGCAATAATTTCACGGTCGTCGATATCTAAATCATAAGCATCATTGAGTTGAATACTGCCACGCATCCACCATGAGATACGAATCATTTCATTCTTAATTTCTTTGACCTCACCCTCTAGGACCTTAACCTCGTCTTGGATTTTTTCGAGGCTCCACGTTAAGATCCTTAGTCGAAAAAATTGCCTTGATCGAATACAATAGGTATAGAATAAGTCTTATCAGCACCTGCTTCGATTTCCTCTTCAGTAGCTTCTACTGAAAGTGGTTGTTGTTCAAATTGTTTTTTCTGAGATTCAATATGCTCTTTAATTTGATTAAAAATCTTTGCATCAGTGTTTTCAATGAACTCTTTGATATGAGCTGGATTAACAACAGCTTGATCAGAGCCATCTGGTTGAATTGCTACAACACTTTTAATAAGTGTTTGTACGTTTAACTCAGTTAGTCTAGAAAAACTTGATTGGAACTTCTGTAACTTTTCTTGATTTTGAATAGTATTATCATCAATAACAGCAAAAATTCTCTGTTCTTCAAACGCTTTGATCATTCCTTCAGTAATAGTTTTATAGTTTAGTGGTTGTATCTGAACTTTAAATCCATCAATCTGAAAAGTATGAACAAATTCTTTTGACATGTAATTGTCAAAGAGTGTTTGTAAATTCAATTCAAAGTCTTTAGTAATGTCTGTTTTTGGAATAGATGCAGTCATTGCCATTTTTTCACCATAACTTGCACGTCTAATTGCAATTAAGATTGTATCTATATCAATAGATGGTGTTTGCCATGCATCTTTAATGTTTGGCAAACAACTTTGAATAACATCAACTGTTGCTTGTCCGTTTAATAACGCATCGGGAGTTTTAAACGTAATCTCATCCTTTGCCGTCATTGCGTAAACTGGGTATTCACCGTTTTCCGTCTTTTCCAAAGACTTTCCTGGCCAATATTCTCCATTGCTTGGCAACTTGATGTAGATCTTTGGTTGTCTAAGGTGCTTCGCTAATGGATTACCTTGCGGTTGTGCCATAGGAATACCTTGCTGTCCCCCCATTGGTGGGAAGTTATTATCTACCATGTTTATATCTCCTGCTAAATAGTATTAACATATTTCGTAATAGTATTTATGGTATTTTATAAAGTGAGTATATAATAAATGGCAGTAAGAATAGACATCCCCGGAATTGGTGAAGTCGAAGCACAAAATGCGGCTTCAGAAGCAACTCTACGACAGATACTTAAAGCACTAGGTGGTAGAACTGGATCAATAACAGGACAAGGCGGCAATAATGGCGGTAACCTGAATACCGACAAAGCCAACAAAGGACTTGACGCCGTAGGTAAAACATCTGAAAAAACAGCAGGATCAGTAGGTAAATTAGGATCAGCGGCGGCATCTGTAGCTGGCGGCCTTATTAACGGATTAGTAGCGGCAGTTAGCGGAGCAGTTGGTGCAGTTACCGGAATGGCAACTGGATTACTCCAAGGTAAAACTAGTATACACGAGTTTACTCAAAATGTTCCTGGACTTAATATTATTACTGGAATAATTGAAAATCAAATGACTATGTACAAAGAACTGTCATCAGTTGGTGCAGGCTTTGGTAATAGTATGTTTGAGATTACACAGGTTGCAGGCGCATCAGGATTATCTATGCAGACTCTTGCTAAAGTTATTGCAAGTGAATCCGAAGGACTAAGAATGTTCGGTGGAAATGTACAAGAAGGTACACGTAGATTTGGTAGGCTTTCAAAAGAGATGCGTACAGGCAATCTAGGTAGACAACTATTAGGAATGGGTTTAACTACAGAAGAATTAAACGAAAACCTAATCAGCTACAACGAATTATTAGTATCTACAGGTAGAGATAGATATATGACTGATTCTCAAATAGCGGAAGGATCAGCGAAGTATTCACTAGAACTTGATAAGATATCAAAATTAACAGGTAAAAGTCGTAAACAAATTGAAGAAGAACAAAGAGCTAAGAATACAGACATACGTAGACAAGTAGCAATGTCTTCAATGACTGGCGATCAATTGAATCAATTTAGAAATAACTTATCACTAGCAAACAAAATATCACCTGAGTTTGAAGCGGCACTTGTAGATATGGCAGACGGCATAGCAAACGATCCGGTGACACGACAGTTAATGGCTAACAGTGATGTGTTTAAGGCTTTTGCTAAAGATATCGAAAATATGAGTCCTGAACAGATGAACAACTTTGTTAAAGATGTTGGTGATGAATTAGGAGGCTTAGCACAGAAATTTAAACTAGGTGGTGTTGACGCCGCACTTTCCGCTGGCGGATCATTTGGTAGTTTGTTGACAATGGGCGGACAATTAGCAATGGCTGTTGAAGCTACTGAAGGTTCAGTTACAAAACAACAAACAGAATATGACAAACTTACAACGGCTATTGGAAATAGTGTTACTACACTAGAAGAGTTGTCTGGAGCATCACAGGCTTTTGTTACAAACACAACAGCATTTAAAGAAGCAACAGATGCTATTGCAGACTTAATTCCATCATACGAAACAGCAACACAATTATTTGAAGACAACAAAGGCACTATTGAAAAAGCAATGAATGATGCTTGGAATTGGATGAAAACTGACGGGAAACAGATTCTACAAGATGTCGGAGATCAATTTAAGAAAATGTGGCCAAAACTGTTAGAGTTTAGCACATACTTAGTAGATAATATTTTACCTAAAGTTAAAAAGTTTGCAGAAGAGTTTTTGGCAGATCCTGCAAGTGCGTTTGGTGATATAAGTCAGACGGTAATAAATTGGGGTATTGCGGCAGTAGCGTCACTTGGAATTGCTATTACAGCGGCACTAGGAGGCGGCCCGTTCATTGCGGGCATTACAGCATCTATTCTTGGGATGGCTACAACTATTGGTGCAACAATATTGGCCGCCGCTACTACGGCATTAACAGCGGCAACAGGCTTTATAGCCGGAGCACTTGGTACAGCGTTAACAGCAGTCGGCGGAGCACTATTATCTCTACCAGCATTAATTGCTGGAGCAATCTTAGGGGCTGTAGTAGCAATTGATTTTGCATTCTTTGAAGGAGCTCTAACAAAATCTGTTACAACTGCAATATCTGATATGTGGACATACTTAAAAGATTGGTTCAAAAACAGCGTATTCAATCCATTTAATTGGTTTGGTGGTGATGATGAAGGTGCCACAAGCGGTACGGCCACACCAAAGAAGAAAGACGGTGGAGGTTTTTGGAATAAATTGAATCCGTTTTCTAGCGATGACGAAGCAGAGGTTGAAAAACAGTCACAGGTTACACCTATTAAACCAACAGTACCTACAACACCAGCCAATTCTTCAAGTGCAACAGAGCTTGCGATGTTAAATACTAATATGGTCCAGCTTATCGAATTAACAAAAAAGAACACAACAGCCGTAAAAGCATTGAACGGCAATATAATGGCTGGATAAGGAACACAATATGAGTTGGAAAAGATATTTTACACCAGTAGAAGGACAAGCAGGAACAAGCAGTCCATTAAGTATGGGTCAAGGCACACAGCCAGGACCGGCACGTTCAAACTATTCAAGTTTTCTTCCTGATGTATACACAGGCGCTCCTAATAGAGTTGAGCGTTACGGACAATACAACACAATGGATAATGACAGTGAGGTAAATGCCGCACTTGATATCCTTGCTGAATTTTGTTCGCAACAAAATCCTATTAACAAAACAAGTTTTAGTATCGACTTTAAAAAGACGGCTACTAATTCAGAAATTAAAGTTCTTGAACAGTATCTACAACAATGGACTAAACTTAATAACTTTGGCACACGCATGTTTAAAATTGTGCGTAACGTTTTTAAATATGGTGATGCTTTCTTTATTAGAGATCCAGAAACTACTAAATGGCATCATGTTGATCCAGCAAAAGTTGGCAGTATTATTGTTAACGAATCAGAAGGTAAAAAACCAGAACAATATATTGTTAAAGATCTTAATTTAAATTTTATTGACAACGTTGCAACAACACCATATACTACAAATGGAAATGCTACAGGCGGTGGAGATGGTTATCTAACTGGCGGTGTTCGTGGTATGGTTGGTAACACACAAACATCTGGTGCAAGTGCAGGACGCTTTGGCCATGATAAAATGAAAGAACATGCCATTGATGCAAAACATATGGTACATATGAGTTTGAGCGAAGGCTTAGACAACAATGCACCGTTTGGTAATTCACTATTAGAAGGCATATTCAAAGTATATAAACAAAAAGAATTACTTGAAGATGCTATTATTATTTACAGAACACAAAGAGCTCCAGAGCGTAGAGTATTTTATGTTGATGTTGGTAACATGCCAAGTCACTTAGCTATGCAATTTGTTGAGCGAGTAAAAACAGAAATACATCAAAGACGTATTCCAAGTAAAACAGGTGGCGGCACAAGTGTTATTGACAGTGCTTACAATCCTCTGTCAACTAACGAAGATTATTTCTTTCCGCAAACAGCAGAAGGACGTGGATCTAAAGTTGAAACACTACCTGGTGGTACTAACTTAGGTGAGATTGATGACTTAAAATACTTTACAAATAAACTAGTAAGAGGTTTACGTATTCCAAGTTCATACTTACCAGCCGCGGCACAAGATGAAGGTCAAAGCTCATTTAACGACGGCAGAGTAGGTACTGCATACATACAAGAGCTACGCTTTAACAAGTATTGCGAACGTTTACAGAACCTTATAGCTGAAGTATTCAACCAAGAATTCAAACGTTATCTATTAGAAAAAGGTATTAACATTGACATTGCAATGTTTGATTTGTTATTTCAACCGCCACAAAACTTTGCAAGTTATAGACAAAGTGAATTAGACAATCAGCGTATCGGTACTTTTGCACAGATACAAGCTGTACCGTTTATCAGTAATAGATATGCAATGAAACGTTTCTTAGGAATGAGTGATTCAGAAATTGCAGATAACGAACGCTATTGGAAAGAAGAAAATGACGAAACATTGTCAACAGCACCAACTGATGCTAGTGCAGAAATGCGTGGAGCAGGTATTAGTGGAGCAGGTATTGAAGGTGATCTAGGAGCAGATGCAGATGTTGCACCCGAAGGTGAAGAAGGTGTTGCCACAGGCGAAACTGGAGGACCAGAATCAGTAACAACACCAGATGCAGGTGGCGCAGGCGAAACTCCTCCAACCGAATAGGATAAATATTAACATGATACTAAGAGAATTATTTTATTTTGATAAAGAAACTATTGATCCCATTGAGGATAAGACTTACGATGCTACAGATGATAAAAGCATTGTAAATCGTGATGACACACGTAAAACACGATTAACATTACGTCAAATAAACAAAGCTCGCAAAGCATCAGAGTTACACCAAGAAGAAAAGCAAAAAGAATTAGGATTCATCCGTCAGATGTACGGTATCCAAGCACAACCTCAAGTATAGGATGTCTACTAATGACTGTAGCGTTTGTTATAGGTAATGGCGAAAGCCGCAAAGACATAGACCTATATCCACTTAAAAATTACGGTAAAGTATATGCATGTAATGCAATGTTCAGACATTTTGAACCGCATTACCTAGTTGCTGTTGATGTAAAAATGATACTTGAAATTAATCAAAGCAAATGGCAAATGGAACACGAAGTTTGGACAAATCCAAACAAACAGTTTCATTCCTTTCAAGGATTTAATTATTTTCAACCTAGCAAGGGTTGGAGCAGTGGCCCTACAGCATTATGGTTAGCAAGTACACACCCGCACGATACAATTTATATACTAGGATTTGATTTTCACGGATTATTAGACTCACAAGGTAACCGTAGTAAGGTAAATAACTTGTACGCAGGAACACATAACTATAAGAAACAAGGCGAACCTGCAACATACTTCGGCAACTGGGAAAGGCAAACAGCATCAACATGCGATGCACACCAAGGTAAGAGATATATTAGGATTGTAGCTGATAATGACGACTTTGTACCAAAACAGTTAAAGAAATGTACGAATTTATCTCACATAACAGTAAGTGAGTTTAAAAGATATTATGATTTTTAGACGGTTTGCGACTAAACGATTCGTTTTGACGCCGTTTTCCGTACATTTATTAAACATAGTGTAAATAATACTAGACAGCCTTACATATTAATTAAACATATAGGAGAAAACAATGGCAGACAATAAATTAGAGCAAATGCTCGAAAAACTTGTCAATAACGACCGTGCTGGCGCAGATGAACTGTTCCACGAATTTGTTATTGAAAAGTCACGTGGTATCTATGAAAAGATGCTAGAAACAGATTTAGAAGATCTTGAAGTCGATGAAGCAAAAGATGAAGAAGTAGATGAAGCGTCAAATGACGAAGAAACTAACGAAGCTTCAGATGAAGAAGTAGATGAGTCTTCAGACGACGAAGAAACTAACGAAGCAACAGACGAAGAAGTTGACGAAGCCTCTGATGAAGAAGTAGACGAAGCAACAGACGAAGAAGTTGACGAAAATTTCGGAGAAATTA
>Ga0213867_1000047_pt1 | contig 55022 bp, 52 predicted proteins | sample PICome_12_FD_160120 | JGI IMG/M metagenome (GOLD analysis project Ga0213867, IMG submission 160120) | Coastal seawater microbial communities near Pivers Island, North Carolina, United States - PICO540 | ecosystem: Environmental > Aquatic > Marine > Coastal | place: USA: North Carolina... | reverse complement strand
TGTTTAATTTTACCGCGAAGGGTATCAATATTGCCTTCTTCAGAACCATTGATTACAATGTAATCGAGGTCTAATTCATTACACAAAGCTTTAGCTACTGTGGTTTTTCCAAGACCGGCTGTACCGGTGAAAAGCATATTAGGCAATTCACCGGTATCAACTAGACTCTGGAATGTTTGCTTCAGACCTACAGGTAAAGTAGTCTGAGAAACAGTACGAGGACGGTACTTCTCGACCCAGAGAAAATCATTCATTTACAAACTCCATAACAAAAAATAATTATATCACAAATTCACGAGTTTGTAAACTTATTCTGCAGCTGCATCCTCATCCATTGCAACTTCAACATTAACTTCATCATCAACTTCCATTGCATTATCTTGAGTCATCTGCTCACAGAGCTGGATAACTTGAATACATTGGTCGCGAAGTTGACCGATAGTCGAAAGCTCTTCACCTTTGAAACCACCACGTTGAGTGACAGCATCAATAACAGCAACCATTGAGCGGCTACTACGATTTGCAAGTTCTTGCAATTGTTCTACATTTTCAGACATTTTTAAACTCCAAATTTAGACGTCTTTTCAAGTGCAATCCAGTAAGTGACATCGATGTCTTTGTTTTTGAATTGCGTGATTAGTTTGGAAGAAATCTCAACATCATAATCGCCAGGCAGGATCTTAAGATTTCCAATATTTAGGATAAAGTTAAAAACAGCATCCTCCTTAAAGTCACCATCAATATCGATTGAATACGAGTTTGAGGTGTAGTTCTGGCTATCAACCACAGAAAGACTTAAGATACCATCTTTACCAGAAATAGATAGTTCATTATGACCGAGAGTAGATGCAGCACGCTTAAGCTTATTTAATGTATCATTATCAAGCACAAACTTTAGATCTGCTTCAGGCATAGTAATGTCTTTTTGTGGGGTTGTCAAAGTATCTTCAGAAGAGAAGAAGTATTTGACTTTTGATCTACCAGTTGAATCACCAACGGTAACATGCTCATCATCAAATTTAAGACGAGGAGTATCTACCAATGATAATACACCAATAAATTCATTGAGATCATAAATCCCAAATTTCTTTGTAAATTCTTCAGTAATATTAGCACGAGCTAATACGTTTCTAGCTTCACTAATTGTCTTCAAGCTTTGACCTTGGTTAATAAGAATATTCTGATTAATACCAGAAAAATTCTTAAGGACTTGAAGAGTACCGTCACTTAATTCCATAACATAACTCCATGTTTCATTATTAGTATATTATAATACAGTTCCATAGAAATGTACACAGTTTTATTTGATTTTACTAAAGTTTTTTTCTTTAATAAATTCGATCTTAGAATTAAATTTTCCATCTAAGATTTCACCTTTATGTGAGATAACAAATATATTGGTATCACTGCCTAAAGTATTTAAGATCTTTAAGAGATTTTCAACTCCATCATGATCTAGAGAAGAATCAAACGTTTCATCAAGAAGCAATAGATTAGTAGCTACTGAATTTTTCATTTTGGCAATTTGTCTCCACGTAAACAAAAGAGCCAAATCAATTCTTTGCTTTTCTCCTTCAGAAAATGAGTCATATGTAAACTCATCGCGGTGACGAGATCTAATTGTTTCTTGAAAGCTTTCGTCTAAATCAAAGTGTACAAAGAAGTCAAGAACTTGTAAATATTGATTAACAAGTTTATTTATCACAGGCAAATATTGTTTAATAATTTTTGTTTTAATGCCAGTGTCTTTTAACATTTCAGTTATAACACTATTATAGGAATATTGATCAGAAAGTTTAAGCTTTTCTTCTAGTAAATTATCTTTTTCAGTTACCAATATTTCTAATTCTTCTTTTGCTTTATCTAAATCAGCTACGGCAGAACCCGTATTTTCTTCATCTAATTTACGAATACGTTCTTGTAGTCTAGTAATTTGCTGGTTATTTAGATGAATTGCAGATTGTTTTTCTCTTATATCATTTAGAGATTCATTAGCATTTTCTAAATTAGTTTCAACAGAAATAGATTCCGCTTGAATTTTTTCCATGGCGGAAGTAAGTTCTTTTGCTTTAGTCTTAGCAGTAAAAAGCTTTTCTTCTCTTAACTGCTCGCTAATAGATTGTGAACATGTCGGACAATTTTCATTGTCTTCATAAAACTTAGCATCTTTAACTACAGATGACATCTGCTGTTTAAATTGTGCAGAGTAATGCAATAAAGATTGTCTTTTATCGTGTAAAGAATTTATTTCTTTCTCGACTGGACCCTGCGACTTTTCAATGGCGGAGGAGAGTTTTTGGTTTTCGGATTGTAGTTTTTCTGACTCTTCTTTACTTGATTGTATTTCATGTTTGTTTTTTGATATGTTTGCATTTGTTAACTCCTTAACATCTCTAATATATTTATTATGAGTTTCAATTGCATTTTTAGATAGATCTAGCTTATACGTAATATCCTTAATTAAATCTTTAAGTGTACTATTCTTTTCTTTCAATAACGTATTCATCTTTGAAAAAACATTAATATCCAAAAGATCCTCGATAACATCACGGCGGTGGCCCGTAGGCAACTGCATAAATGGGATAAAAGAGGAGGAACCCAATACAACTACCTGATGAAACGATTTATGATTAAGTTTCAAAATGTTTTGTTCGAGGATCTTTTGGTATTCTTTAGCATGGGAAGACTGATTGATCATCGTGTCATTTTTCCAAATCTCAAAAAGATTTGGTTTTAATCCACGTACAATTTTAAAAGCAGATTTCCCAATACTAAATTCAACCTCAACAACACATGCCTTTTGATTAATACTATTAAGCAGCTGTGGCTTATTAATATTACGGTGTGGCTTGCCAAACAGAGCGAATGAAATGGCATCCAACATAGTAGATTTACCAGCACCGTTTTGTCCTACAACTAATGTAGACTGAGAGCTGTTGAGGTCAATTTCTGTAAACGTATTACCGGTTGACAGAAAATTTTTATAACGAATTTTTTTAAATTGAATCATGCAATTTCCAGAGCTTGAGCCTCTGTCATAAGTTCCCGCATTTGGACTTTAATTCTGTCTTTATCCAAATCCGTATCTACGCTTTCAATATAGTCATCGACTAGTTGACTAGTATCATCAAAAGCTAGTCCTTCATCTTCTACGTTTTCGCCTATAAACTCATTAAAGTTTTCGGCAATTTTTAATTCATGAATATCTCTATTCTGAATTCTATCAATAAAACGATCAAATAAGAAGGTATCAGATTTATTTACAACTACGACTTTGACAAATTTTTTATCTAAATTACTAACATCATAGTTATTATAATCTATTTCCTCGTCATTGTACACAATTTTTTCAAATAAAGTGTGAGGATTATGTATTTTTTGTACTTCACGAGTTTCAGTATCAACAATATGAAAATACTTTTTATCTCCGGCATCTGACCAGAAAAATTCCATTTGACTACCGAGATACCAAATATTGTCTTTACGAGATCCTGTGTGAAAATGGCCAGATAGTACTAATTCAAATTTATTAAATAGTTTATGATCCATACCACCATGGCTTTGTACACCTCTCATCATGTCGAACCCGCTTAATTCTAAATGTGCACCTAACCAATCAGCTTTACAATCACGAATAAAATTCATCGATCTTTCGTAATTATCATTACAGATCCATGGAAGTAAAGCTAGCTTTAGTGAGCCATATTCCATTACAGTAGGCTCCATTATTATATGAATCTCGTTCATATAATGACCTAGACATTCTTTAAGAGAGTTTAATTCGTTAGTATTTTTAAAGTACGTATCATGATTACCAGGAATAATATCCATTCTCATGCCACGTTTTCTTAATTCATTTAGAAAATGTTTACGATTATGGTTTAGAGCTTTAAAGTTTACAAACTTACGATGATCATAATAATCACCTAAGTGTACTATTTGCTCAATGCCTTGCCTTTCACATTCTGGAAAGAAAATTTTATCGTAAAAGTCTCTTGAATTATTTAAAAATATTTCTGATGAATTTCGAATACCACAGTGTGTGTCATTCAGAATCGCTAATTTGGGCATCTAGACCTTGCTCCACCTTTTTCATAATAACATATTCTTCGTGAATAACCCATTCAACTGTGTCACCCACTTCAAGTTTAAGGTCGGACAATATTTCATCCGGAAAATTAAAGACCACGTCTTCGCCATCTTCCATCAATGTTGTTGTATATACTTTCATTTTAAGAACTCACCTAAGTCTGAATCTACTGATCTAGCTTTTCTTTTCTTCTTCTCTTCTTTTACATATTCTTTTACTTCAAAGTCTTGAAGTTTTACTTTTTCAATTCTATCACGAAGATTATCAACAAATGCACCAACTACTTGGTTTGTCATATCGTCTCCATGTTCGTTATCAACAAAGTTTTCAATACCTGATTTAGTTAGATATTTCATCTTGATATCTTGTTGTTTTTTTTCTTTTGCAATCCTACGTAAAAATGCATACCACGTAATTTGAGTAAAATATGCGAATGCATTGGGTTTGCCAGTTCGTGTTGCTGCTTCTAGGTTATAATTAAGAATGGCCTTCAAACAATTTTCTACAGCATCCATTACCATTTCTTCGCGGTATGTATAGCGAATAAAATTAGATTTGTGAGACAAACCTTCAGAGATCCGAAGAAAACACTGAGCTATATAATCTGGTACTTTAGGAATTTCTGTATTATTTTTTTGACATTCATTAACTACAGTAACATAGTCAACTACAGCCTGAGAAAACTCAGCGTTGTTTACGTAATGTATACTTTGTTTTTTTTGTCGAGCCATAACGCTTCCTTTCATTATGTATATTATACAATAAATTAGTAGAAAAGTACACTAAATTAAAAAGCTCTAAGGGGAAAAATTAACAGTGTACTTTTCTGCCAAACAGTATATAATAAATTATGGTTTTTTGAAGAGGGTAGTATACAAATTTTTTAATGCATCTTAGGTCTGAATTTAACAATATTGTCACCATCTGAGAAAGGGCCATCAGAATCATCGTATGTAATTTCTTCATCTAAACTTAACGAGTGCATGTATTCATCAAATTCGTCTTCATCTAAGACTTCAGCAGCTTTTGCAACTTCATCAAGAGGGAAATCTTTCTTATTTACATCATTTGATAATGCTAATACGCTAGTCATATATTTATGAATTACTTTATCAGCGGGATTCATTTCACCGATAATATGACCCGAATTAATAGTTTGTAATTCATCCGGATTATCATTAAATAACATCCATGGTCTAAAGGCAAAGAATCTAACACCTTTGGCAAAATCTTCGACATTAATAATTTTAAGTGCCCGTCTCACAATGATACTAGACGAATCATCGTCATCCCATTCAACAACTTCACAGATAATTTCATCGTCATTTGTGAGTTTAAACTGCTTTATTTCGCCTGTCATATTTCTACCTTATAGGTTTTATGAATGAATTTTTCTGTATTATATATTTTTAAGCGTTCTTCGGAATGGACAAGAGCAAAATTAATTCTGTTCTTCCAACTAATATTATCTATAATGTCATATAGGTTAGTTTCTCTGTTGTTATCACTTTTTCGCAATCCTCTACCAATACTTTGCAATACTCGTATTTGTGATTTTGAGGGAGAAGCAAAAATGATATTGTGTAAATTTCTAATATTAATGCCAGTAGAAAAAGTACCAAGAGAAGCCACAATGATCGCGTCATTTTGCTTTTCAACAATACTTCGAATAGCTTCACGATCCGATGTATCTGTTCCACCAGATACAAAAAATACTTTGCGATTTTCTTGCACTCTTTCTTCTATTAAATTAAATAAAGGTTTACCATGTTTTTCAACGTAGTTATATAAGACTAATGTATTCCCTTTTTGATCAAGCGCTAAGTTCCGAATGAATTTATTCCGGCCCACATGTGATACGATGTGCTCGATCTCATCCTGATATGTTCTCTTACCAAACTCTTTACGTACTTTCTCTGCATAGTTAAGTACGATTCGTTTAATGTTGAGTTTGGCGAGAGTATTATTGTCTTGTAATGCTTTTGTTGTGGTGACCTTATAAGTTCTACCGAATAAACCTTGTAAGACCAACTCATGTGTTTGAGCCCCGTCAAGGGTACCTGTTGTGCCATATCTATACTCCGCTTCATCAGCTTTATTCATAATAGACATAAGTGATTTTGATTTGAATCCATGACACTCATCACCGAATACAGCCCCGAATTGCTTAAACCATACTTTAGGTAACTTGTATATAGATTGCCATGTACTAATGATAATTCTTTTATCCGTATTTTTATCTTTACCTGAATATATTCTGTGTACTAGATTATCTGAATCATAGCCATATTCTTTAAAATCATTAAACATCTGTTCTACTAGTGATGTAGTTGGGACAATGATCAATATATTGTTAGAATAATTTTCTAAATACCATCTCAGGAGAGCATATATGATAAGACTTTTCCCGGATCCTGTCGGAGATAAAAGAATTGCTCTTTTTCTGGTGATAGCTTCACCTACACAGTCAAACTGATAGTCTCGCATCGGAAAGGGTAAGGATATACACTCAACGAAGTCCAGCAGTGCCTGAGGGCTGATTTCATTCTTTTCGTATGGATCTCCATAAGAAGATGATTCAGTCTCAATAAGATACTGTCTATCTCTTGCAAATTCTTTTAAGTGGTATATTAGACCCGCAGGCAATTCTCCGGTCATAATATTAAAAAGCCGTATTTTGCCATCCCATAAACGATTACGATATGCTGGCATAAATTTATAACCAGGAACATAGAACGAAAAAAACTCGTTTATTTCCTGAGCAGTACCACTGTCGCAATTAATCCATAAATTGGCGTGACTTAATTTCCTGACTCGAATTGTTTCCACTTAATCATATTTCCAATTGTCTGATGTCGCCAAGTAACGTTATTGATTATCTCTGTTACTGTATCTATAACGTTTTTATAGTACTGAATTCTTAATTCTGACTCTTGAATTTCTGGATCTGAATCATAATAATAATCCAACTCACCTTTAAGTATTTTGAGACCGTTAAAAGGATCAGCCTCCCAACCAAGGGTCTCAACGGTTTCTTGATCCATCTTACCATTATAATACAGCCATTTTTGTTTCAATAGTTTCTTTTGCTCAAACTCTGATTTTTTGAGTTGAAGCTTATAGGTTGATAAAATTTCTAGATATTTAGCATGCAACATTGGTGCTTGCCGAGAGGATTCATCTAATTTACTATCATCAATAACACAGTCTTTAGCCCACATTTCGTGGATGCTTTTCAAATCAATCATAATTACTCCATAATATAATGTTATTTATCCTGCCAAATTCTTAAGTACTGAGATAGACGGACTGCCATCTACGTTAGTCGTGTACGTCGCTCCTACCAACTCAAAATAAGAAAACCTAAATGAAGCTCCAAAAGTAATAAATGTTTCTCCGCCAGCAGTTGATTCAAATTGAATGTCAGTAAGAGCTGTTGGAATACAATCTATATATCTTACTTGTTTAGTTTTATTATTATGACTAGACAATATAGTTAAAGTCATATCTGCTGTGGTTGGTGGTATAATACCAGCTTGATATGAAGGTACTTCTACTTGATCTAATATTCTACGCATCCAAGAATACATTTCATCATATGACTTCATATTCTCGTCTAGTAGAATATTTGCTTGCAATTCGTTAAAGGTTAACTTATCTCCAACAAATGGAACATTTTGTAATTTCTTATAAGGAACTTCTACTGCATTAAGCATCATACCAGGATGCACAAAACTTTGACAAAAGAATTCTAAGTTTGGATAGTTTTTTCTATCTAAACTGATCTTAAACGAAGTAGGCTGTAGGTAATTAAAGTTGTCTGTTAGTTCTGCCACATTATGTTCCTGTGCTTCCTACGGGTTTACAAATGTATTCAACAACATCCCAATCTCCGTCTGGAGGCAATTGTCCATATGTTATGAGCATGCTTTTACACTGCTCTTCGGTTTCAAACCATTGAACATCTTGATCAATACACGTCGATCCTAAACATACTGTTAATAATATATGCCAAAGTATTTCCATACATCTATTTATATAAGTTTTACGTAAAAAAAGAGCAGCCGAAGCTGCTCTTAAGTTTATTATTTTTAGAATTAAGCGCCGAGGATATTGTCGACGCGGAAAATTCTGTAGTATTGATTTGATTTTGCTGCAGCAAGACCGTTCGCAGGTGTTGCACCAACAAATGGATTTGAGACCATGCCGTAGCGAGTCTTAAAGCCAATCTTTGGCTGGAATGTCTCTTCACCGACTGCACGTACCATTGTTAATGGAACGTATGGGCAATAGAAGAGGCCAGCATCGTATGGGTTAGTACCTTTATAACCAACGTTTACATAGTTAGCTGTTGCATACGGATCGACGTAGACGCGTGTGCGACCGTTAAGAACACCAGCAAATGTATTGCCTGTGTCATCAACGTTAAGGTTTGTAGAAAGTGCTGGTGTATAATCCAGCATACCAGCTGCTGAAAGTGCAGAAGCTACGTCAGACGAGCAGACCATAAAGTTACCTTTACCTCTACGTGTCTCTTTAGCAATTGTATTACACTCACGCTCGATCTGAAGAATCAGACCCTTGAACTTCTCAACTGACCAACGACCATCTGCATCTGTCTGTACGTCGAAGATACCGTTAATAGCTGTGTTAGATGTTAATGCACCAGTCTTAGCTTGTGCGTTAATTGTACGAACAACTTCACGGTTGATTTCAGCCATGATTTCTGTTGAAAGAATATTAGCCAGCTCTGTTTCAGCATCTAAGCCATGAATAGCTTTAAGATCCTGTGCCAGTTCCAGCGAATATTCAGCTTTCAGTGCACGTGACTTAGCAGTGACTGTAGCTTTTTCAATGGTGAAACCCATTTCTGCGAAAGACTCGGTATTATCACCAAGAGCTTCAGCTTCTGCAGTTGTATATGCATCACCTGCATAAGGTCCTGAACGCTCAGAATCGAGTGATGAGTCACCAGTTACGTCACCTGCTAAAGGATCGATACCAGAGAGACCTGACGGACCAGCTGCACCATTACCAGTTGTTGCTGAATCGCCGGAGAAACCAACGGCTGCTTCGTCAAACAGTGCTTCAGCACCATCAGAAACACCAGCTTTAGTTGTACGATACTTAGACTTCATCGCAAAGATTAAGCCTGTTGGACCAGACATTGGCTGCACACCGCAGATGTCATATGCCATAAGATTTGGCATTGCACGACGTACGAGAGCAATTAAGACTGGATTCCAGTTAGCAACACCAGAACCTGTGTTCATTGATGGTGCAGCTTCGTTCATTGTTTGCTCTTCACGAAGAGCAATTTCTTGGTTTTCCAGAATTGCAGCTGTTACTGCTTTTCTGTGATTATCTTGGATAGCGCCGGCAGACTCTTCGTTGAGTACTGGGGCCCATTTTTCCATTAACTTATCGTAAGATTGCATTTTGGACTCCTAAATTACGATTGTGTTGCTTTTAAAGCAGAGATATACTGTGCCATTGAACCAGAAGATTCTACGATATCATCGCTTTCATCTGTATCAATATCAGCTGTCTCAACGTTTACTGACTCTTTAGTAAAGTATGATTCTTTAACAGTAGCTACTTTCTTAGCGAAAGTCTCTTCGTCATCAAAGTCTACGTCTTCTACTAAAGACTTAAGTTTTGCAACTTGAGTGTCTGCAAGATCTTTTGAGTGCTCAGCAATAATTGCATCACGCTTATAAGACTCTAACTCTTCTGCCATTGCAATTGCGTTACCAGTTGTGCTGTTGAGTTTTTCCTCAAGTTCTTCAACTGTTTCAGCGAGTTCGTCAACAAGATCAACCTTGGACTCAGGAACTTCGATGTATGACTCTGTGAACAGATCTTTCAGATTGTTCATAAAGCCTTCAGCGATTTCCGTACGGAGACCAGTTTGAATTGCTAACTTATTGTCTTCCATCCAGTTTTCAACTACGTAGTTTAGATAGCTGTCTACTTTCTCTACGAGGTCCTCTTTAGTAGCAGTTACTTCTGCATCGAGTTCTTCGTTGTACTTTTCTTCAAGACGATCAATCTCTTCAGCCAGCTTTGACTTAATAGCTGCTTCGAAGATTACCTCTGCCTTAGCTTTGAAGTCCTCTGAAAGAGTAGCTTCTTCGTTAACTAATGCATTAAGATCTGCACTGAAGTCAGCTTCGTAATTAAAATCAGCTTCTTCGTTTTCTAAAATAGAATCTCCATCTTCATAGGCAACACTTTCCATACTTTTAGAATACATTGCTTGTAAAGATTTTTTATCCATTTTATTCATGCTTTGATACATTGCATTAATCATACCAGCTTTTGTACCTGGCATTTTAGGCATTGGATCTTGTTTTGTTTGATCACCTTTACGCTTTGGAGCAGTCTTACCGGCATCTTCTGCTTTATCAACAGAAGCGATAGACTGTGCTTCAGCATTTTTGGGATCGTGAGCTTCTTCCACGACTTCGTTGTCATCATCGTGGAGTTCAACTTCCTGATTGATTTCAGTCATTTTATTGACTCCTTATACTTTAGATTTGACCAACGAGAGGAAATTCTTAAACTCACGAACCTGAGTCTCATAGAGATCAGCACGTGGAGCTTTGATAATTTCAGTCTCCATTTTTTCAATTGCTTGAGCTTCGATTATGCCATTGTTCCAAACCCACTCTACACCTTCCATAATTCCATTAACGAAAGCGCTTGGTGCAGACGGATCTTGTACGATATCAACGGCGTTGAGGAGAAAATCTGATTTTACAACCATCGCTCCCCCACTTTGCTGCAAACTTCCCATACCACGAGTCGAAACACCCAGATTGACCCCGCCGTCGAGAAGACCTTTTACAATCTCACCCATAGGAGTATTCAAAATGCGTGCTTTACCCACAACATCATTCCCTCTCCAATCGAGGGATTCAATCTTGTGAGAAACTTTGTCTAAATTAACAGTCGGTCCTTCAGGGTGATTCAATTCACCAACAGCACGACCTTTGATGACTTGTTCTGTGTTGTACTTATCAACTGCAGCTTCCATCACATCGCGCGGATATATCCGACCGTTACGATTCTTTGTTTCTGCTTGCATAAAGATACCTTCAATAGCGTATGACTTCTTACCATTTTTTTCTTCGGTAAGAATTTCTAAATTATCTTCGGTATATTCTGCAATCAGTTTCATTTTACTTTACCTGTTTAACGTATTCAATACCAGCTTTTTTAGCAATATTGAGATTAGGATAAGTGTCAAGTTTTTCCCTATCTACATAGGTAGTAAACTTACCTTTTTCTTTATGCACCATTACTTCAATACCTTTAATTTTTGTATCGAATACATGCTCACCTGGTGGCATGTCTTTGCGCATTGCTTCTCTTATTTCTAAAAAAGTTTTCATTACTCTTCTTTGCTATTATTTATAATTTTATTATTTTCTACTCATATTAATATTTAGCTGGCAGCATCTTCTTCATATTCTTCTTCCGTCTCATCGCTGACCTCTGTCTCATCGTCAGCTGCATACTCCTCACCAGCCTCGGCATCGGCTTCTTCATCAGTTCCGCCATCATCGTCTGACTCAAAGTCGAGATCGAGTTGTTCGTCTTCTGGTTCTTCTCCATTGAACATTTGCCCCGCTATAGCAACTTTAGCTTGATCTAATAGATCAGCCATTTTGTCATTCATCATAGTGTCAAATACTTGATTAGCTTTATTAAAGTCTTGATCAAGAGCATTCTGAATTAAGTCTTTTGTAAGTTCACTCATAATTTTTTCTTTCTAAATATGATCTTCAATGATTTCCTTTAGAGTTTCAAAGGCCTCTTGGTCTTCCATCATTAACTTTCTCATAATATCAGCAAGCTCATGGTGTTCCATTTCCTCTAGCTTGCTCGCAATCATTTCTTCCATTAGCTATTAGCCGTTACGAATGCATCATACCAAGCTTCAACCATAGCTGTAACTTGATCATTTGTCATGTCGTCCTCTGACATCTCGCCGTCATCACCCATAGCTTTCATTGGATTAGCCGCATGCATACCGAGTACACGTGTTACCATTTCAGCTTTCGTGAGTTCTTCAATTGTATCTGGAACCCAATACTCACGATCTGCTTCAGCTTTTACCCAACCCACATATGTAAAGTCTGCTGGATTATAAAAATGGCCACGATCTTCGACATAGCCTGGGATTACATTTCTTCCTGTTTCAGAAATCTGAAACTTATATTCGATTACTGGCATTATTCTTCTCCTGTTGAATTACCTAGTAGCGCTACTTTTTTGTCCATCGTAATTGAACCAATATACTCATTTTTAAATCCCTGAAGATCCATTCTTACTTCATCAACTTTATGTCGATTAGCAAGCTCTTCTACGATATCATCAACAAAAGTATAAAGACCTGAAACATCCCACGAATCTTGTTCAGCTTCGCTCTTTACATAATTTCTCAATACATTCTGCATCTTTGTTGGATTGATGCCAATCTGCTCAAGATACTCTTGCTCTCCTTTAGTAATAGAACCGCTTTGTCTAATATCACGAATACACTGCACAATACTTCTCTTCATATGTGACTGCGTTTCTTCTGCTTCGACATCCTCTTCACTAAAGTCAGAAACCTTTTCTTTTAACTGTTCATATAATTCATTAAGCGCCAAGAGATCCTTCATAGCACCTTCAATAGCCGTTGAACTCTCTGCGAGTCCTTCTTGAAGTTGAGCCAGCTTTACTTTTAGATCTACTTCTCTCCAATATTCTAAAAGTTCAGGTTTTGATAACTCTTCTTCAATCTTCTTAATCTTAATTTCATTCTGTACATGTTTCCATTTGGCTTCATTAAGTGCGCCTTTCTTACGAGAGATCTCAGCTGAGATTTGCCTCATATTTTTCATAGGCGACAACCAACTTAAATTCAAATGTCTCCACATCCATTGTGTATGACTATGATTCCAAATAGATTGTAATTCATTGGTATTCTGAATAGCCAAATCGACTTTCTCAGAATTTTCCTTAAAGGTTAACCCTCCAAAACTTTCTTTACTAGCTAACGATCCCTTACCAAAGACATCATTCATCGATACACTAAAGCCACTAATATCGCGAGTAATATCTAAATCAGTACGAAGCTGTTCAAATACTGCAACTTCAGTTGACTTTTCTTTAACTGCTTTATCTTCACTTTTCTTCGACATAATATCTCCTATGTCTATATTTATACAAAAAACTATTTAAAACGATTTGGGCCATGTACCCAAACGACAATAACCCATCTTTCTCCTTTAGTTACCGGAGAAACGCGATGTAGTAAATAGCTAGGGAAGAAGGTAATAGAACCTTGTTCGTCAACAGCTTTCATTTCATTTCCATTATTATTAATCTCTAAATTTCCACCCTCGTATACATCGCGTTCTGTAAGCGGGATTGATAGAGAAATCTTTCTTGTTGCAGCATTACCTTCGCCACAATCAATGTGCCAATCATAGTGACCATTCTCTGTTGCTTTATAATGCAAGAGCTGTAAAGAATGAGTAATACCCAGTAGATCAAACTTATAATATTCAGAGTTTGCAACACCTACAGCTACAGCAATCTTGTCAAAGATCCACTGTGTTTCGTCTGTTAGCTCAATATGGTAAGTGTCAACAGATCTAACTTTAGGATCATAGGTTCCACCGCCTTCACCTGTACCTACAGTTGACTTTACTGGATATAGCTTTTTATTTTGATCTAAAATCTTTTGACATTCAGCCTGACTAAACGTATGTTCAGGCTTAAAGCCGCTATGATATGTTGCAGCACCAGGAAAAATGTCGTCGCATGTACGAATCATAACACCATCATTAATAACTGATGATGTCATCTCTGGTTTAACAGTGGCAACTTGCTCTTTAGGTTGTTCTACTTTTTCGGGTTTACTTTCAAACTTACGTAGTGTGGATTCATTTTTATCTACACCAAGTTTTAAACGACCGTCATAAGCGTGATCTGCATGTGGACCATTTGCATCTACGTAATGTAAGAATACCTGTACTTGCCATTTACCTTTGTATTCCGGTCTCCAATGATTTAACTCATTACCGTGGTACATAACAAGATCACCGATATTAATATCAATTGGTGTACCCACAATATCATCATCGTCTTTACCAAAGTAGATTGGCCAGATACCAGAACCAGGATCGAATCCGAGAGTCATTGTACCTGAGATCTCGCATGATGGTCTGTCTTTGTGCTTTACTAGTGTTTCACCTGGTGCATAAATCCTAGCATATGTATATGCTGGTAGAAGCTCAATACCCAATTGCTTAGATAAAGGACCTGCTAGAGTTTCCAATAGAGTATCAAATACTGGATCTCCATATACACTATCAGATAATGGACATTGAGGATCTTTTATTAATTTACCTGCATCTTGCAAACCATACATATGGGTCGTAAGTGCTTTACAATCTTCACGTGATACTACATTTGAAAGATAAATGTATTTTTGTTGTTTAAAGTGTTCTGCTGCGCTCATGATAAAACCTCTGGGTAAAATGCTCTATAAAACCATTCGTGGTTATCTATAACTCTGTCATGAAAGCTATCTGATAATACTCGCTTAGGTTCCGACCATGGAACCATTTGTTGTTTAACTTGATGATTTGTTTTCTCAAAAAAGTATGCATTGTCGTGTTCGAACATTTCTGATTGTTGAATATTTTCGAGATCGTGGAAATATGAATCTATACCAAGAAACTTATACACGCGATTAATCATAAAGACTGGCTCTTTAAGAAAATCTTCATATCGCACAAACTTAATATTTTCTGAATTAAACATTTCAACATATCGAGGAAGTGAGTTATGTAAAGGATCAGAAAACGAATTTAAGGTTGTAAAATGATAATTATATTTTTCGTCCTCACACATCGTGGCATAGTTCCTGCCTTCGTTATCAATAGTATGAAGAGCCTTTAGCTTTGAGTTAACTCGATCAAAACTCTCTACAATATCTCGTAGATCTCTAATCATTACAATATGTTTGGAATCTGGAAAAAGATGGTAAACCCGTGACCACTCACGTGACTTAGAAATAACAACGGGTTTTTCTGTAAGACCTGCATACCAACCTATAGTAGCACCCATTGCCATTCCATAAACAGCTTCATCTGCTTGTTTAGCAGACATAGCTTGGAACTTTTCTTTAGTCCTAGACTTTTGTAAAATGTTAGAGTCTAAGATTTCTGGAAACGGATCCGTAGTAGTTGTAAAGATATTAGGATTTTGTTGAAGTATATTCATCAAAACTGTAGAACCAGTTCTGGGAAGTCCACCACAAAAATGCAATTGTTTCATTATAAATCTCAATAATACTAATAATATAATTTATATATCCTATAACTATTTAAACAAAAGTGTTTGTATGACCATAAGTTCCGCGGGTGAGATCACCTACATCTGATGCATTACCATCTGCAGAATATGGAAATCTATCGATTATACCCCCGCTGGAGCCCGGATATACATATCCACCTGAAGTATAACCATGTGTAGCTGATTGTGCTCCTGCGGAATTCTTCGGAGCACGACCAGTTGTTAGATCACCCACATCAGATGTGTTTCCATCTGAAGAAAATGGAAACTTTTGTATTACATTTGTGTCACCGGGATTGCCACCGGCGTGATATGCATGTGTTGAAGATGAAGTTCCACTGCCACTATATCTACTCGATAACAATTGTCCTGATGTAGACACCGCGCCAGAGGAAAATGAAAACTTTTGAATGTTTGTACCACCAATAGGGGTTGGCGAGCCGCCCATAACATAACCAGCATCAGCAGAAGATGCGCCTGTTCCTCTTTCCATTGAACCACTTAAAGACTGTGTCTCTAGTGAATCTGACTCAGACGCATAAGTAAATTTATATATTGCTGCACTAGTTGGGTTCGCGAACCCAGCCACATAACCAGCTGTATGTGTATGTAGTGATGCTGATTTATGACCGGCCTGAGTATCAGACATGTCTACAACACCAGTAGTATTACCTTCAGTCGCAAATGGAAATTTTTCAACAGTGTCGTATGATGTCGGCTGTCTGTAACCACCAACTAGATATGCAGCAGTTGTAGAAGATAATCCTGCCGCGTATGATCGTTTTGCGAGAAGATTTCCTGAATAAGCTGCATTAGAGCTTGAAGATAATGTATACCTGTCGGTTCGTTTACTGTTAGTATCATTGTAATAGAGGCCATTTCCACTCACATAAGCATATGAACTGGCACCCATTGTAAATAACACTTCTCCTAAACCAGTAGTTTTGGTATTTTCAAGTAAATAATATTTAGATGCGTCACTATCCCAAACATAAAGTTCATTAAGCTCACCTAGCCAATGTAGTGATCCGTCTGTATGATCAGTAGTACTTTCTGAAAGTAATCCACCAGAAGAGTCATGGCTGTAGGCAGTAACACCAGAACCAGAAGATGAGATACCATTTTCATCTAAAGTACCTGCAATGTCCGAAGATGATAATCCCTTTGCAATAGTAAATGATCTTGACATATCTTAATTCCTATCCTATCCAATATTGGGTAATACCACTACCACCGCCACCTTCACCACCAGAAGCATTTGATGCATCACTATCTAAATCCATAATAAGCTGCTGACCATAAGAGTTAGCTCCGGCTCCTAAAAACGTAGAAGTACCAGAATCAGCAATGTCGCGCATTAGAAACTCGCCGCCGATTATAGGCCCAAAGGCACTTGTATTTTGACTATCAATCAATGCACCTCGTGAAAGAAGTCCCTTCTCAAAAGGATGATACATAGCACCATAGCCAGTATCCCCAGCGCCCATATTGGCAGTGATGAACAAATGGCCTTCAGAATCTAATGGTGTACTAGAATCAGCCATTACAGAGCATCCGGTCCTACTACTGATTTTTCAGGCATGCCATATACATTCGTTGTTCTATTTGATGTATTTTGGAAGGTAGTAGAATTACCACCCTTTTTATGTGTCCAAGCTGTTCTATAGTAGTCACTTCCCACTTTAAGTCTATCACCAGGCCCGTCGCCAAATTCATCTGGCAGCTGATATAAATTAAGCATTGGACCCCAACGAGTATCTCCAAAGTTTTGTGCACTAGCCAAGCCACCACCAGCACTAGTTACTGTAGTAGTACTAGCCGTTCCATATCCATATGAAGGAGTACCTTGATATTGTACAGGAACTAAAATAGGCCCGCTTCCATCAACTGTTGGACTTCCAGTAATAGAACTTAATGGACTTGGCCATATTCTGCCAAAGTGAGCATGGCTAGTACCGCCGGAACTATGATTAACATAATTAGTATGCGACTGCGAAGCTGGGGAATTCCAATAGCCACCGATGCCGTTAACCTTACCATATCTCAGAAGTTGAAATTCAGAATAGTCACTGGTACCAGGGGCGACATCACGGACTCTAACATCATGCTGTGACATACCCACATTTAACATAACACCAGGATAATAAATAGTATTTTGATCTTGATGCCAACCATCAATAGAATCAATGTATGGAAAATCACTCCAGCACATAAAATGATTGGATCCAGCGTTTATGTTACTAGATGATGGTGCACCACCAGTATAGTGGTATGTTGCCCAACCAAAGTGAGTCTCACCCAGCCACAGATCTAGAGTATCAGTTTTGTCCCAAGCTTGGTCTCCAACTTCTAAACTTGATGAAGGTTGTCCGATATAACCGCTGGTACCAAAATTACTAGTAGTTGGCAGCGTATTACCAGCATTACGGTCTTGCATACCTATCCACCAACCGGTGTTAGAACTCCACCCGATTCTAAACTTTACATACGATTCAAAATTACTGTATGTAGAAGGAGTTCCAGTAATCCTGTAATTCATATAATGTCTTTTATAGAAATCAAAATACGCATATGAAGATGTGCCATATGGAGCGCTAGCAACATGATATACGCCTGTAGCAGATGTAGTAGATGTACTGGTGTCGAATAATGCTCCAGTATGCTTAGTCTGTCTGTGAGCCGAATCATTTACTACAATACTGTCTCCGGAATTAAACCACTCATTTGCACTTCCTTCATTACTTAATGTACCAAATGTACTCGCTGAAGTGTGGTTACCAAGCATGCAATTGTAGATGATGTACATCGCCTCTTTTATTTGCGAGCCAGATGCTGATGTGTTACTGTTATTAACCTTAAATCTGAAATATGCCATTTTTTACTCCGTAATTTCCGACCACACGTCTGCGGAATCGATTAAGTTGGGGTTTGACATAAAACCTGCATGCCAATTGCCGTCGATCATGTTCATACGAGCATCATTCTCTGGATCAGCGCATAAGCTTCGAGCATTTATTTCACTGTCTACTTTAGATTCTGTACTATAAACCCAAACTTCAGTAGTAGTTAATGACTCATCAGAGTCGTACTGTAAAGGCATGCCCAACAAGCTACCTAATTCTTCAATTCTAGCCGCATCTGTAAGCGCCATCAGTCTTCTCCTGTTAACTGTAATATACTTTTACACTTAGATCACTACCAGGAGTACTTCCCACGGCTGTGATATTAATTGTCAAATAATCGCCTTCAGCTATTGAAAGGCTTAATCCCGTTTGATTGTTATTAGTACTACTAGCACTAATATTAAATGTATTTATTTGTGTGCCGTTCTTAGCAAGAGCTACTCCTACTGTTCCATTAGATGCAGTAGCAAGTTTACCATTAATTCTAGAAATTGTCAAAGCCCTTGGTGCATACCATCTTGCTGTACCAGTTGTAACAGCTAAGTCGCCAGTTTGATTGAACTGCACATGATCAGAAGGTACGTTAGTATGATTATTATGATTTAAATGATAAGCACTGTTTTGACCCTGCAACTCGTCAGCATCAACCGTACCAGAAGCTGATAGCTTGCCTCCGGCTAACATTTTACCTAGGTTTTTTGCTAAGTTTCTAGATCTGCTCATTAAAAAATTCCTTTAATTTAATGTTATTTATATCAATTTTGATCAGTGTCTATATCTGGTTGAGGTTCTTTAGCTATTTGTTTATCAATTTCTTCAATATCTTCATCAGAAAAATGAAGTACATGCTTTTGAATCCACTCTTTTGAGAAGTATTCACCAACATAATTACTAATTTGATCTAATGTTTGAACCTTTTCTCTTAATAGCTCTGCATCTTTTAATTCTGTAAAGTGATTATCTCTTGCATAATCTAATACAATATCACTTTTCCATTGATTCCAATCTTCTTCAGTAATAACACCTTTAAGAATTAATTGTTTTTGTAGAATATCTAAAAATACATGAGAAAATCTTTTACGAAGTCTATCAATAAACTTCTGAAACTTTAATTCATCTCTTGAAACCTCGGTAGATCTACCAAGACTAAACTGTTGCTCTTGTTCCAATCTATTAAGAGGTACATTAAGAGACCGATATAATCTCTTCTGGAAGTATACAATGTCATCAATCTGGCCAAGGTTCTCACCACCAGGTAATGTAGAAATTTCAGTACCTCTACCACCTTCTCTACGTGGAAGCCAAAAATCTTCGAGTAACGACATATGTTTACGATCATCTCTAATCTCACCAGTCTGAGCATCATATACAAGTTTGTTTCTATAACGAGCCATGATTTGTTTCATGTACTCTTCAGATTTACCTTTAGGTAAGTTACCTACATCAATATAAAAGATTCTTCTTTCAGGAGCTCGGGCCAAACGATAGATAACGAGGCTGTCTTCCATCATTCTTAATTGATTTAATGGCTTTAGCGCTTTATGTAAATATGATAGAATTTTTTTACGTGTTTCATCAAGTAAACCTGATGTTGTGTACTGTACAGAATCAGCTGTCAGTTTAACACCTGAGTTTTGTTGTCCAGGTTTTTCTTGGTAAATATAATATTCGTCAATTTTTTCAATTAAATTAACACCAGTAACCGGATCTTTTTTCTTTTTTACTTGTTTTACTTTGCGCATCTTAGCAGAATCGATTGGTCTAATTTCCAAGATTCCAGCTTTTAATTGCGACTCATTAACTACGAGATGATGATAAATTCTACCATCAACATACCATCTTCTAAAAATATCATGACCTAACTCATTAAAATTAAGCATACCATAGACATTATCAAATTCTTCTGTAATCGTTTTCTTTACATTATCGGGAACTTCAACATTATCTAAATTAATTTCAATAGATTTTTTTGTCTCACTTCCAACAATAGACTCATTTACAATATCTTCAATTGCCATATCTACTTCAGGGTGGTGAGAAACACCACGATACTTCATAATTAATTGATAATTATCTTTAGAGTCATCACCGTCTAAATTAATATATTGTCCATAATGTGAACCAGATGCAGTTACGTAACCAGCACCATCATCATCACGTGCAGGAACAATAGAAGGTTTTTTCTTCGGATCTTCTTGCTCAGCTCTTTTGATTTCGAAACCAAAGAGCTTTACACTTCTATCATTTTCAGCCATACTTATCTCCAAATTTAGTGGAGGCAGATAACCCGCCTCCACTTATTATTTATCTTAGCTTGTAGTAAGCGGATTCTCAGAATCAAAGTACTGATACTGGAACGTTGTAGTGAATCTTTCGATTTCATCCGTAGATCCGTAATTGACCTCAATAGGTGAAAGGTCTGTAGGGAATGCACCTCTAAAGGTGTATTGCTTTACTGATTCTCCGGCTCTGTCAAGCTGTTCAATTTTTAGATCTGCTTCATATGCAATTGGAGAAGCTAATCCGGTGTTAGCCGAATGTGCATTCATTCCATTCATCCATCTTTCCATTGAATTACGTACTGCAAAGTCTGTGTCATTAATGATAGTGACTGTCCATTCTGCGAATGTACGATCACCAGCCATTTTCAGCTGACGTCCACGGAAAGGTACAACAATTGTACCCATTGTAGAGCCAGGAAGCTGTGCTGCTTCACACAAGAAAGATGTTAATTCAGGATCTCCACCTGCATAAGCTGGGAAGTTAATAGTGGCTTTGAATAGATTAGGTCTAGCACCACCGCCTCTCAGCTTTGATTTGAAGTCATCAACTCCTAATACTGCCATTGTTTTCTCCTATGTTAAACTGTGCCAACGACTTCTTCAAAGTCGACGCCAGTTCTAACTGCCACAAAGTTAAGAGTGACATAGTTGATGGAACGAGCAGGCTTGATGAAGATGCTTGCGATAAACTCATTACGATCAATGACTTCGGCTGTGTTGTTTGTTTCATCAGCAACAACCTTAAAGTCTGTGATACCACGTCTACCTTTGATCTCTCTCAATACAGGCTCAATGATGTTTACAAATTCTGCTCTTGTGAACTCATCATTGAATTCAAACAGGACTTGCTCAGCTGCTCTACCAATTGCTCTTTCAAGTACGAGGAACAATCTACGAACGTTAATACGATCAAAAGCAGATGGTCTATTTAACTTGGTCTTGTCTCCAAAGAGGATAACACCTTGACCAGGAATATTAGCAATTGGATTAACACTAGCCTTATAAAGAGTATCTCTTTGAGCTTTTGTTGGAGTCCAACTAATTGCTGTAATTCCTAAATACTGACCGCGTCTAGAACCTGCAGGTGAAAACCATGGTGCTCTATTAATGTCAGTTGCAGCCATCAAGCCTGCAGTAGAAGATGCAGCAGGAATATGAATATACTGATCGTTATATTTATCATAAACCTTAAGATAATTACCATCCATAATTAAATAAGATGAATTGGTAAATGTATTAGCAGTAGAAACAACATTAGTTGTAATTGATGTTGGGTTTGTAAGATTTATTACATCATCCCGCGCAGGCGAAGTAACAACTACACAATCTTTACGAGTTGATTGTGCTGTACTAATCAAGTCATTAACAATTGTGGTTTGATCAGTTGTCGTTCCCATACCAGGTGCAATTAAGAAGTCGACTTCTACAATGTCTTTATCTTCAAAAAGATCATGACCAGTGGCATATTCAGCAGTTGTTAATGCAGCAGAGTTAACACCTTGTGTAAAGGTATAATCTGTAGCGGCTGTTAATGCATTGAAGTCTTTCCCACTAGTAGCAGCTGTACCGCCAAAACCATAATCAGAATCAAAGTTAACCATCCATGCATATGAAGAACGCTCGTTAATTGCGTCTTTTACATAGTTAACTGTACCATCTGCATTTTTGGCATCAGAGGCCTGCGATAAGAATGGGAATGTTTCTAGAACTGTGTTTGCGGTTCCAGTTATTTCTCCATTAGCATCTACAATTGCTACGTGTACTTCATCGTCTGTTGCACTTTTACCAGTTGCATATGCACTAGTACCAGGCGCAGCGTCGAATGATGACTTATATGTCCAAGCATCAAACGCTGAGTCGTTTGCTGGACACATAGATATTTTTAAGCTATTACCTAAAATTCCTGGATATTTAGCTACGAAAGTGTGAGCATCTGAATCTAATGCAGAAAGTTGTGCATCAAAATCATCAGCGTTTTTAACCAGCTCTGCAGGCGGAGTAGCTGAAGCTGTTTGACCTGTAGTCGAGACAGCATTCTTAGCAACAGAAGTAACTTCTCTTACCACTTGCATTGAGCTAGAATAGCGCAGAAAATATGCTGCACTATGGAAATCGATTGTGTTGACAGTGTCTGGTGAGGCAAAAGTATCTACCAACTGCGCTTCATTCGCAATTGATGTTCTTTGCTGTACTGGACCCCAACGGAAATTGCCTACGATGGCGCCGGTAGTTGACTGGACATTTGGCACGCCACCAGTCAGATCTATTTCTTTGACGACAACCGCAGGAGATTCGGACGGTGTAAAGAGTGCCATACTTTTTTCCTTTTCGGTTACTAATTATAAGCGATCATAATACGGTTGTTCACATATGCTATTATTTATAATAGTATGAAATTAGAAGTTTTCATTCGTATACTCAATTGCCCATGGATTATCTTCTTTTTCTAAATTCTGTATATGATCGCTTGCATCATCAATAAACCCAAATGGTACAACGTCGTCTTCGATTTCTTTTAGCCTTTGATTAAATAACATATCTTTTAAATTAATATCTGTCATATCACCAAAGTATTGTGTAGATGAGAAGTAACCAAACATTACTAAGTTCATCATTAGATCATCATGATTTCCGTCTGAAGCTTCGTATGACTGCCCCTTAGCAACAAAAGTAGAAATTTCTAGTATAGTTTCTTCATCAACAATATCTAATTTATTATTTTCTAGTATATCTTTTATTGAAGAACAGCCAAGTCTTTTAGTTTTACGAGTAATTTCAATGCCTATTCTATTCGCTTTTACTGTAGATTCTAGGTGTAAATTTTCATATTCTAAATCATGGTATAGCCCATTACATACGACGGTCCCTTGATCATTCGATTCTATAACTACATAAGCATTGTTGTAGACTTTCGCGTACTTATATATAATATTGGGGAAGAGTAAAGGAGAGATAGTGTTATTGCGATATACAGCAACCTGTGCAAATGGGCGAACGCTAATATCGATCAAATTAAAAGTAGAATAATCCTGACCTCTTCCCTTGCTTACGTCAACAGTCATAATATAATCATGATCTTTTACTACTTCATTATATACTAAAAGATCTCCTGACTCTAAAGCTTTTATATAGGGCTTGGCTCTAAAACTCATTAATGTTTCTGCATTAATGAGAGTATCACCTGTACCAAAAAATGTATTTCCAAACTCTTGATCAAATTGTAATTGAGAGGTATTACCTATTGTTTGTTTTTTCCATTCGTCATTTCGTCCAGGCACATCCCACCAGTCGACTCTGAATGGATAAAATTCATTAGTTCCCTGACTGGCTCCTTCCCATATCTTATAGAAAGTATTGCCAATGCCATTCGCTGTCGAGGTAACGATAATTTTTGTATCTTTACCAGCAGATACAACAGGGTACGTGGAGGTATAGAATTCATTAGCTCTCTCCACAAATGCAAACTCGTCAAGATAAAGTAAATTTACTGAAAGACCACGAATAGAACTGCCGCTAGTGGCAGCAGCAATGATCCTACTATTATTGCTAAACTCGAGTGATCCTTTATTAAGCGCTTTACAGCCCGGTTGTAAAAAGAACGGAATGTTTTCAAGCATAAGCGTGATACGAGATAACATTTCCCGAGCTGTTGCCCCTTTGTTAGCAAGAACCGCAACTGTTTTTTCCGAATGGAAGAGCGCAAACCAGAGAAGATACGCACATGCTGATATCGATTTGCCTGATTGTCGGCATGCCAATACAATGTTAAACCTATGCTCATTAAAGTACCTAAACATTTTCTTTTGATAAGGATATAGTTTAAATGGAACTAAACCGTAATCAAGTGATATAACTTTACAATATTTTTCAGCAAAGTGTATAGGATCTCTACTACACTTTCTGTATTCTTTTATTAGTTCTTTAGTCCATCCTTGTTGAACACCATCGCGTTTAACATTTGGATTTCCTAAATAAGATTCAGCTTGATTCAGGAGTGACATCGATTATATCGTCTTCATCATCATTAAGCATTTTTTGTAACTCTGCTGTAGAACCGATAAAAACATTATTATTTGTAGTTGAACCTGCAATCTGTGTAGGTTCTTTATCAGTTGTAATGTCTTTATTTTTCTTATTTAGATCCATCAGCTTATCATTAACATCAGATATATTTTTAATCATACCTGACAATACTTCATATGCTCTAGGATGTTCTGAAGCACGAGCAACTTCAATCATGTCTTCTAAAGATTCGCGACCTTTTTCAATTAACTCATAATAAGTATCACGGGAATACTCATAATCGTTTTTAATTTTATCATTCTTTTCCATCAATCTGTACCAATTCACGGTTTTTCAAGTGTTGCTCAGCTATGTCATCTTTTGATTGACCATAGTAGTTAACTGCATGATGTTTTTCAATCATATATTGGTTAATAGACCTATCAGCATAATTTGTTGTACGCCATAACTCTCCAAGTATTCTACCGAATTTACCTTCAGCATCTTTATGTGTCTTTAGAATAATACCACCTTCATCATCTAACATACCAGTTAGAAACTCTTTAGCAGCTAATCCATATTTTTTTTCTTCGAGATCACGTGTACGTGATTCTGGAGTATCAATACCGAATAAACGGATTCTTTCTTTATGCATCCACACACCAAATCCTAAATCAATATCAACATCAACTGTATCACCATCAACAATGTGGACTACTTTACATCTATATTCATACATATTATTTGCCTTTATGCACTATCAAAACTTAAATCAATAGCTGTTGTAAATCCAAAATCACTATCGGCCAGACCAATTGTATTAAGAGGATTAGGAGTGACTGTAATCTTTTCTAATTTTGCATCAGTAGTATCTAAGTTTTCATTCTGTAGAAACACATCTGCGACACCAGTTCTAATAATATCCTTTGTATTTATAGGCCCATAGAATGACACTTTCATTTCAAAATCTAATGTGTAAATAATAGTGCGTCTTTGTTCTAAAGATCCTTCAAAGTCATCCGTAAATCCTACACCTTGAATAACAACTGGAATATCTTCCTTAAACGTAGGATATTCAGTATTAAAAGGTTTAATTGTTATTGTGTACTGTGGATTAAATGTAGGTAAAATTTGTTCTACAATTTGTAAAGCATCATCTTGTGTTTTAGCATATACATTTAGCTGAAAATTAATTGTGTAAGGAACAGGAGAATAGAATTTTTGTCTGTTCTCTACTGCAGAGCCTATCGTATTAAAGTTAGAAACTTTAGTTAATTGCCTTGTTTGATCATATACTAATGATGTCATTTCAAATGACATGCGTGGTAGCTTAACTGCGACCTGAGTATCATTATCTAAGTCCGGATTTTCTGCTAATCTTTCTAAAAATTTAGATTTAGGTGCATATGATAAAGGTACTTTAACTTGGCTAATCACGCCACCACTGGCATTTTTGCGTATCACATATAAGTTATTAAAAAGCGCACCAAAAATAGATACACTCTTTCTAATCTTTTCGTGATAGAAATGCGTTCCAAACATTAGCGTTTCTCTATAATTTTCTTCATAGCTTTAGTTGCAGTGTCTGTAAAGAAGCACGGCATGATAGCATGAATTAATAATATAAAAACTAAAACTTGTAATGTGCCGGCAACGCTTATAGCATGAGTCATATGCTGTAGTCCGCTTTCATTTACGTCCTTAAGATGTTCTTTACATTTACGACTAAACATTAGCTAGGATCTCCAAAGGGATTATTTTCAGTAAAGTCTAGGAATCCGGCAGCATCTGACTGGAAATCATCATTTTGTTCATTATTAGAAATCTTATTATCTTCTGCTACCAGTGTTACAGTATAGCTTGAATCATTTACAACAAGAGGTTGTGTAGTAATAAAGTTATGGAATAAACCATCATTGGCGCCCACATGAATAAGATGTAGCTTATTATCAGAGTCTGACCATTTAGCAACTTCTCCGCTCATAATTGTACCATCAGCGAATGTTTGCGTAGCTGTTTGACCGACTTCAATTACACCGTTTGCACCAAGAGTTAGCACATATGTATAAGCATATTTAGTTTCTATTTCATCAATTACTTCAATGCCTGTATCTAAATCTTCGTCGTTATATTCGAACAGTTGAGCTCTTAATTTATATACTGGTAAATTAGATAACTGATAGAATGGCTGCTCATGTTCAACGTGTAAGATCTCAAACATTTTATTTGTCATAGGAAGATATAATAGATCACCTTCGCGCGGTCTTTCAGATTCAATCTCATTATCATACTGGCCGATAGTCATATTCCATCTACGACGAGATACAATAAATGTAGCTTCGTCTCTAATCTCTACACCAAATCGAGTAAAGAGATCTCCTTCACCGTCAAAACCTTCGACGTTTTCGATATACATTTCGATCTTATACGAAGAATTAAAACGAGATGGTACATCTTCGCCTAGGATTGGATCTTTATTTACGATGTCGCGTGGAAGATAATAGAGATCTTGTCCATAGATCTTAAGCGATTCTATGACTATGTCGTCATATAGATTTTGTTCTGATCTAACTTTATCAGAAAAGTAAACATTTCTCATATTAACCTACAAAGAAGTCAGCCGGCATTTCGTGTTCAAGTCTGATAGTTTCTCTCAGTCTTTCAATTTCTCCGGTTGCATCATCGTAGATTTGTCTGCCGTTAAGAATAACGCCACCTGGAAGTTGCATACCTTCGAATTTTAATAAGTTTGCACCCCATTGTTGTTTAATAAGTGCAGTTGTATATTCTTTTAACCATATATCATTATATATTGAAGTATGTGTATTCGGATCAATAATCTTATAAACTTCTGCAACTATATAATCGCCTTCTAAAATATCTTTATCCTGAAAGTCACCAAAGACATAGAGTCTATTTTGTTTTCTAGAAAATTGTATTTGTGGTGTACCATTTAATTTCATATCTAGCATACCAAGATACTGTTGCATTTGCTCGTAATATGCCATGTCTCCAGAAAAGTTTTGTAAGTCAGCAATGTCATTTAGCATCATTTGATATTTGATATCAAAGAAATTTCTAGACATTGAGAAGTTACTTGCAATCGGAAACATCTTAGATACAAATGTAATATCAGACGCTAACGGAATATATTCGTTAGTTACATCATCAGCTGTAACTTGGTGTTTCAAATATGTTCTGAGAGTAGATTCAGAATGATACTCTTGATAATACTGAAGAGCCTCATCGAGTCTATCTTCTAACTGATCCTCATCAACATTAATCTCAATGACAGGATCACCAAGACGCCGCTTACAGTATTCAATTAAAGAATCTCTTGAATTTGGATTTGCCATTATCCTTTTAACTCACTAGTTGGTGGTGTAAACGAATTACTATAGAGTGCTGTACCTTCAATTATCCTAAGATTAGAAATGTAGCCATTGAAATCATGACTATCGTCATTAAATAGTCCAATTCTAGATGATTGATCAGCAAGATCCGTGGTGCCCATATTTCCAACATTTGTTGTTCTAGTTATTTTTGATCCATCTACGAAAAAGGATAGTGTGCTCCCATCTCTTACCCACGCATGATGATACCATTTACCAGTTTCATTTGTAAACGCATATCCTTCATAATCTGACAGATTATCGTTACCCATCCTAAATTGACCTACAGACGAATTCCACCACACTTGCCAACCGCCATCGCCGCTAGTGTTCATATCGCCAATGATAGCAAAAGCAGACGTATTATTCATGTATATCCAATATTCAAGAGTAAAGTTTCCAGTACCATTTAAACTATTAGTAGGAACCGAAACATAATCATTTGTTCCATCAAAATATAATGAATACATATCAGCTTTCGGTGCAAATGAAGACACAGCTGCATTTCCTGATGCCGTAAGAGTTCGACCACCAGACGAACCATCAGTAAGAGTTGACGCGTGGGCAACAAGTAAATCTGTGCCTGAAACAGCTGTCAATGTCTCTTTTGCTGGAATAAACGGATATCTTGCAAGCCCTTTTGTGATTCGAAGATCTTCAATGTATCCATTGACTAGCTGAGAACCAGATGAATTTGCACCAATCCTAGGTGTACCTGTGCTTGTATAGTTTGTTGTATCTGCTGTACCGGTACCTAGTAACACACCATCTCTAAACACATATGATACACCATTTGATCGAGTTACTGCAACATGATACCAAGTGTTTGTGGTAAAGGTTGTTGATTCATTAACTTTATACGAATTAGATGTTCCAGTGCTTAATTGATTTGCATCGACATGAAAGTGTAACGAGCTTGTTGTTCCACCGGTGTGAAAGATTATCTGTAAATTACCATCTGAAATAGATGTAAAATATGCCCAACATTCAATAGTAAAATCGCCAGTTCCAAAAGCAAATCCATCATCAACGCTTAAGTTAATATAATCACCACTACCATCAAAGTACATACTTGAAGAAGCGTTTTTAGTTTGAGCAGTAGATGATTGGGTATTACCAATTAAATCTAATTTGCTTTCTCCCCCACTAGCATTATAGACACTAGGAGATGCTTGAACTAATAATTGAGTATTAGTAACTGCAGATAGCGGAGCCGCTGGAGGTGTAAAATTTGTAGTATATAGCGTCGAGCCAACGACAAATCTAGCATCTGCAACATATCCCTGAAATGGATGACTACCAGAAGAGTTCGCCCCAATAGTAAGAGGAGCAGTTGAATTTCTTAAAGATCCTAAACTTCCACGAGTTGCTATAGATTTACCATTAAGATATAAGGTTGCATTCGATCCATCCTTAACTAGAGCTAAGTGACTCCATTGATTTAAGGGTGCAGGAGTGGTTGACGTAGTATCACGATAACCAGTATCATAAAAAATTAATCTACCATATCCATTTGTATCATTTGAAAGCAAAATTCCCCAACTATATGGATCAGACCACTGACCAAATATTACTGGTTGATATTTTTGAGCAGTAGGATATATCCAACACTCGGCAGTGAAATCACCAGTATCTATAGTAAATCCAGAATGATCAGCAATTTGTAAATAATCTCCGGTACCATCTAAATATACAGACGATCCATAAGTAGATGCACTATATGAAAGATAGTCATATGGACCAAATCTTTCAGTAGATGTATTTCCATTTGCTGTAATAGTATAATTGCTAGTTGATCCGTCACCCATATATGGTAAATGACATGCTAGCAATTTTGTATTTGTAATAGCAGTAAGTGGTGCAGTCGGTGATGTAAATGCAGAGGTGTAAACCGCAGTACTAGTAATCCTAAGATCTCTTACATACATATCGCCAGTTCTGCCGGCATCATAAAATATTCTACCGATATAAGCAGTAGAGTGGGCTGTGCCGCTGGGATAAGATCCTGTTGCTGTACCGTCTGCAACACCATTTAGATATAGTGTCCAAGTACCGCTATTCAAAACTAAAGCAATATGAGTCCATTCTTTTAATGGTACAGTACCGGTACTTATTGGACAACCAGTAGTATTGCTATAACTTCCATTAACCATGCCACGCATGGTTCTATTTTGTTGGATCTCAAAAGATATAATATTACTACCGCCGGTTGAACTCGCAGTTCCTTGTGAATAAACTGCAGTGCCGCTGCTAGACGGAGCAGAGTTTAAATATACCCACGCTTCAATTGTTGCAGCCGTACCTGATCTACCTATTGCTTGCAAGTCTCCGGAAGTTGTTAATTGTAAACTGTCTCCAGTGCCGTCAAAGTGTGTACTGTAACCTCCAGGATGATATGGAGTAAATGCTTGACTTATAGCATCCCCAGAAACAGTAACAGTATGACCGTTGGTTGAGCCATCAGTAAATGTAGAATTTGTGCCAGCATTACCCGATGCTTTAGTCAGTAAAGAAGTAAAATTTGAATTTTCTATAAAAAACATTAAAGTAAATTCAGAAATTGCAGACGCAAGGTTAACACCATCTGAGGCCTTAAATGTTAGGTTTCCTGACGATGTTGTGGCCGAATCTGCAGAAAGAGGAGTAATAGTAAACACAGAAGAATCGTTAGATACTGTAGCCATTCCGTCAAAGCCAGCATCTGTAGTCGTAGTGTACGTTATATCTAATCCTTCTGGATCAGTGGCTACTAGAGTAATTGTTGTGGAAGTTCCATCCGTATTTAATTCATATGATCCATCTGGCGAACTACTAAACGATGGATTTGTATTAATGAGAGCGATATTATACCAGCCGCTTCCATTCCAAATATACAATCTGTTATTGCTTGAAACAAAAGCTTGATCTCCAGCTTCATTACCAGATGTGGGTAAATTTGCAGGTGTAGAATATGTGGTTACAGAACCGCCAACTCCGGCTGCATCTGCTACTGCTTGTTTAACGCTTGAATAAGTTGCCATATTATCTCTCTATTAATACCCAGCCTTGAGTTGAATTGTAATAAGCTAATCCGATAGCCGCTCTGTTAACATCCAGTACTAAGTTGTCTGCAGCTCCATTAATTTTATTACCATTTCTATTTATAGTAATATTATTAGTTGCTGCATTACCTGTCGCGTCGATAACTCTTACTTCATTGCCCATCACCGGAGATGCTGGAAGTGTAACAGTTGCTGTGCCGCCTGATACATCTACAAAGAGCTTATCACCAGCCGTAGCTGTATAGTTACCAGATTCCTCTGTCCATGTCTTAGGTCCAGATTTAACTGTGACGATTAAGATTTCATCACTGACTTCTGCAGCAGTTGTAAGAGTAACAGTAGTACCATTAGTTGCGGTATAATCTGTAGTTGGGATCAACAAGATACCATTCAAGTACACCATTATCGAATTAGTAGCATAACTTAAAGTAGCGGAATTATCATCAGATCCAGTAAACGCTGTTTGACCAGCTGTTGCTGTATAGACATATGTTGTATCGATACCATCAGATGTTGTACCACTTGAGCCAGCAGTAAAGCCGAGGTTTGTTACAAATGCTGCATCTACATCAGCAGTAATAATTGAACTTACTGTGGCTGAATCTGTTCCACCACCACTCGATTGTGCAACCCAAGCATAATCTGATCCATTCCACGAAAGAACTTCATTAGAAGATGCTGAGCTTTGATTTAAGTGAGTGTCTACGTCAGAGTTAGCATAACTTGTAATACCTAATCCGTTTACAAACGAGGCATCTACATCAGCAGTAATAATTGAACTAATACCAGCAGAATCGATTACTGATGGAATATCACTGTTGTTAGCTAGTTTGATCCAATTACCGCCATGTGCGAAGTAACCAGCACCAGTAGCATGTACGTGAGCAAACATTCCGTGATAAGATGAGGCAGACGGTAAGTCACTTTCGGCCGAATATACATTACCGAAGAGGACTTTATTACCACCCATATCCAGATCAGAACCGGTGATGGTTGCAATTGCTTGAGCCGAATCTAATTTACCAGCAATAGAGTTTGTAACAGTCGTACTAAAGTTCGCATCATCACCTAATGCGGCAGCCAATTCATTTAAGGTATCAAGAGCACCAGGTGCCGCATCGATAACATCATTGACTGCATTCGTTACATATGTTTGAGTAGCATATGTTGAAAGATCTGATGATACAAGATATCCAGCACCGTTTGTCAACTGATTATTATTAGTAGGAATAGTAGGCGTGCCAGTTAAGCTACCGTATGCAAGATCTTGTCTCGCTTGTACATACGATGAATCGATAAGAGCAATTGTGCCGGCAGAATCAATTGATCCTGAAGCGCCTGCAACTTGTGTATCAACGTATACTTTAGTGGCCGCGTCTTGATTAGCTGTTGGATCTGTAACATTGACAATCTTATTTGAATTCATGTCAATAATATCACCGAAGTTAATCGGATTAGAATTCGAACTATTAATGCTATTTGAAGCGTTGACGGTAATGTCACCGTTTAATTCAATTTGACCGCTAGCCGCCGTCAGTGTAATATCTGCAGTACTAGATGCTGTAAGATTTATTCCAGCAGCCGACGTCATAGTCGTTTGACCAGTGCCAGACGTCTTAACAACCATATTCTGATCTGCATCAGTTTTAATTGTAATAGTACCTGCGTCGTCTTCAATAACTTTCTTATTGTTGACGTAAAGTGATCCAGGTCCTAGATAGAGATCTCTGAATCTTTTAGTAGTAGAACCCAAGTCGTACGTGTTATCAGTAGTTGGAATAACATGTTGATCCATCGCACTTAGCTTAGAACTAATTAATGCATTGGTTCCAGCCGAGTCAAGAGTTCCAACAAAACCACTAGTAAATGCTGTTACAGCAAGAATGTCATTAACATTAGCAGTTCCAGTAAGAACAACTGTCGTTCCACTCGTTGCAGTATAATCAGTACCATTAACAAGCATGATTCCGTTTAAGTGAACCTGTAACTTATTAACTTCGTATGATAAACCACCACCACTAAATGTCTGTTGACCAGCTGTTGCAGTGTAACTATAAGTGGTTACATTCGGAGTAACACCACCAGTCAAGGCTAAAATCTCAGCTGAATCTAACCCAGCAGATATTCCCAATCCGTTAACAAAGGCTGCATCTACGTCTGCTGTAATAATAGCTGATACGCTAGCAGAATCTGTTCCACCACCATCAGTAATTCCGTATCCAGCCAGAGTTGTTGGCTTGCCAGTAAGTGAAGCAAACGATTGCGCTGGTACAGATGTAAGGTATCCAGCACCATTCGTCAATTGATTATTGTTTGTAGGAATAGTTGGTGTATTACTAAAGTTATTATAATCCAAATAATAACTCGGAGCTTGACTGTTTAACTGTGTTGCATTGATACCTAAAGCATCAACAAAGGCTTTATCTACATCAGCCGTTACAATTCCAGATACTTGTGAAGAATCTGGAAGGGCTGCAATCTGATTTGTGATAGTAGTTGAGAAGTTAGCATCGTCACCGATAGCAGCTGCTAATTCGTTAAGTGTATTTAATGCGCCTGGAGCAGCATCGATTAAGCTATCAATCTGTGTTGTAACATATGCTGAATCGATAGCTGAAGTTAAGTAACCAGCGTCATTTGTAAACTGACTTACATTACCGCCTTGCCTTGCTTGTATATAAGCTGAATTAACAACTCCTGTAACTCCGGCCGAATCAAGATTGCCGACTGCAGTGGTTGTATATGTAATTACATTGACAAGATCATTAACTGCAGCACCTGTGTCTAATGTAATTGATGTGCCATTAGTTGCTGTGTAGTCAGATGGATCAAGTAAGATACCATTCAAATACACATTTAGCTTATCTACAGTATAATTGACCGTGAATACTGTTTGACCAGCAGTAGCTGTAAATGTAGATGTGTCAATAGTCGTAGCACCAGATGATACTGTTGACTGTCTGTTTTGAACATAAGCAGAGTCGATCATTGAAACAACAGCTGCCGAATCTGTTCCACCGCCGTCTGTAATACCATAGCCAGCAAGTGTAGTTGGGGTTGAAGTAATAGCAGAGAAGGCAAGCGATGTTGTATGAGCTAAATCACTAATCTGAGACTCTGTAATTGTCAGAGCCGCCTGATGCTGTGTTACTGCACTTTGTGGCACATTCGTGTCTGGAATATTGGCCCAAGTAACTGCGCTTGACAGATCATTTGTTTCTGTGAAGCTAGTCAGATATCCAGCACCATTTGTTAATTGATTATTGTTTGTTGGAATAGTCGGCTTATTTGTAAAGTTTGTATAATCAAGGTGATAAGCTGAGTTCTGTCCACCAAGAGTATCTGCATTAATTGTTAAGTTATTGATAAAGGTTGCATCAACATCAGCTGTAATAATTGCCGAAACCGTTGCTGAATCTGTACCAGCTCCTGCTCTTGCCGTAACATAAGCTGAGTCGATAATATCAGTTATAGCAGCTGAATCAAGAAGCGATATGGCTGTTGCGCCATAATCAACAATAGTAACGATATTGTTAACACCAGTGCCAGATGCGAGAGTTAGAGTATTTCCACCGGATAGTGTGTAATCTGTAGCATCAAGTAAAATACCATTGATGTAAACATCGACTTCAGTATTAAATGCTAAAGTGCCTCCGGAAGTAGCAGTTCCGGTAAAGACAGTTTGATTGGCCGTGGCAGTAAATGTAAAGACTGAACGACTTAATCTAGAAACTCCAGGATCAGTAGCTGATTGTCTTGCTTGTACATAAGATGAATCAATCATAGTAATAATTGAAGCAGAATCAGTGCCGCTAGAAATTCCTAATGCATTTACAAAGGATGCATCTACATCTGCTGTAATGATTGAGCTAATGCCAGCCGAATCAATTACTGACGGGATATCGCTATTATTAGCTAACTTAATCCAGTTACCGCCGTGAGCAAAATATCCTGCACCAGTTGCATGGACATGAGCAAACATACCATGGTAGCTAGATGCTGACGGTAAGTCAGCTTCAGTTGAATACACATTACCAAATAATACTTTGTTGCCGCCCATATCAAGGTCAGAACCAGTAATCGTGGCAATAGCTTGAGCTGAGTCTAGCTTACCTGCAATCTGATTAGTAACAGTAGTTGAGAAATTAGCGTCGTCTCCAAGAGCCGCGGCCAATTCATTTAATGTGTTGAGTGCGCCTGGTGCTGCATCAATTACAGCATTTACATTCGAATCAATCATCGATTCGATTTGTGTAGCGGTTCTATAATTAGTTAAGCTAGAAGATGTAAGATATGTACCAAGATCTGAAATTTGAGATTCGGTAATACTTAATGCTGCCTGATGCTGAGTAACTGCGCTTTGCGGTACATTCGTGTCTGGAATATTTGCCCAAGTAACTGCACTCGAAAGATCATTAGTCTCAGTAAAGCTAGTTAAATAGCCGGCGCCATTTGTCAACTGATTATTATTAGTTGGAATAGTCGGCTTATTTGTAAAGTTTGTATAATCAAGATGATATGCAGAATTTTGACCGCCAAGAGTATCAGCGTCAATCGTTAAATTGTTGATAAACGTCGCATCCACATCAGCAGTAATAATTGAACTAATACCAGCCGAATCGATTGTGCTTGCTGCTACGGTATCATATGTGATAGTGTGTAAGATGTCTCCGACATCTGCACCCGTACCAAGTACAACACTTGTTCCGTTTGTAGCAGTAAAGTCAGCAGCATCAAGTAAAATACCATTCAGATATACATTCAGCTTACCGACTGTGTAACTTACAGAAAATGTTGTCTGATTTGCAGTCGCGGTAAATGAAGTGGTATTAACAGTAGTGGCACCACCAGTAACCGCAGCTTGTCTCGCTTGAACATATGATGAATCAATTAAAGATATAACCGAAGCCGAATCTGTTCCACCACCATCAGTAATTCCATATCCAGCTAATGTAGTTGGCTTACCAGTTAAGCTAGCAAACGATTGTGCTGGTACAGATGTAAGATATCCTGCGCCATTAGTCAATTGATTATTATTAGTTGGAATAGTTGGCGTATTACTAAAGTTGTTATAGTCAAGATAGTATGTACCATTCTGACCATCAAGAGTATCGGCATCGGCATTTAATGCATCAACGAATGCTTTATCAACATCAGCTGTAATAATTGCCGAAACCGTCGCTGAATCTGTCCCACCACCATCGGTAATCCCGTATCCAGCAAGTGTAGTTGGGGTAGATGTAATAGCCGAGAATGCAAGTGAAGTGGTAGTTGTCTGTCTCGCTTGCACATAAGATGAATCAACTATAGCAATAGCATCAGCACTATCAATTTTAGTCGCAATTTGGTTGGTAATAGTTGTCGAGAAATTAGCGTCATCGCCAAGTGCAGCGGCCAACTCGTTAAGAGTGTTAAGAGCACCAGGCGCAGCATCGATTACAGCATTTACTTGAGTTGTTACATAAGCAGAATCAACAAAATCATTTCCTAACGACGGAATAGTAGGCGCACCGGTTAATGATCCATAGGCGCCATCAAAGGCGTCGGTAATACCGTAGCCTGCAATTGTAGTAGGCTTGCTAGTTAAAGAAGCAAACGATTGTGCTGGTACAGATGTAAGATAGTTGGCATCGTTAGTAAATTGACTTACATTACCACCTTGTCTTGCTTGTACATAAGCAGAGTCGACTAATCCTGTTACACCAGCAGAGTCAAGTGTTCCTATCGCTGCAGTTGTATATGTAATTACATTAACGAGATCATTAACTGCCGCTCCAGTATCAAGAGTAATACTAGTGCCGTTAGTTGCCGTATAATCTGTTGGATCGAGAAGAATACCATTTAGATACACATTTAACTTACCAACTGGATAATTTACTGAAAATACAGTCTGATTAGCTGTGGCTGTAAATGTATGAGTATCGATAGTAGTTGCACCCGGAGAAGCATTAGCTTGTCTCGCTTGTACATAATTACTATCGATCATTGCTGTTACAGCAGCAGAATCTGTACCTGCGGACAAATCACTAATTTGTGATTGAGTAATACTTAACGCAGCTTGGTGTTGTGTTACACTTGACTCAGTGATATTAGTATTTGGAACATTAGCCCATGTGACAGCAGATGAGAGATCATTTGTCTCCGTGAAGCTAGTTAGATATCCAGCGCCGTTAGTTAACTGATTATTATTAGTAGGAATAGTAGGTGTACCAGTTAAGCTACCATATGCAAAATCTTGTCTTGCTTGCACATAAGCGGAGTCGACCATTGCTGTTACTTCGGCCGAATCAAGCGCCGCATCAACAGATGTTAAGTAACCAGCATCGTTTGTAAACATACTGACATTACCCGACTTATTAGTCAGAGTGTCGGTTGACGTTGCTGAAATATAACCAGCGCCATTTGTCAGATCAGTTGTATCTGAAGGAATAGTTGGCTTGTTGCTAAAGTTATTATAGTCAAGATAGTATGTACCATTTTGACCATCTAATGTGTCTGCATCTGGGTTTAATGCATCGACAAAGGCTTTATCCACATCAGCTGTAATAATACTCGATACATGCGAAGAATCAAGTCCGCCAGCAGTTGCGGCCGTTAAATATCCAGCGTCATTTGTAAAATCGCTTACATTAGTAGGCGCACCTGTTAGTGAACCATACGCAAAGTTCTGTGGAGTTTGTCTTAACTGAACATATGAGCTATCAACAATACCTTGAACGCCAGCAGAATCAACGGCAGAAGTTAAATATCCAGCGTCATTAGTAAATGCACTTACGTTTAAGTTGTCAACATAAGTTTTATTAACCGCATCTGTTACAGCAGTTGGAGTTCCAACATTAACAATTTTATTTGAATTAAGATCTAAATTGTCGCCGAAGTTAATCGGATCTGAATTCGAACTGTTAATACTGTTTGTAGAATTGATGATTACATCACCATTCATTTCAATATTACCAGTACTTGTAGTAATAGAAACGTCAGCCGATCCGGTAGATGTAAGATTAATGCCAGCAGAAGACTGTACAGTAGTTTGTCCAGTACCTTGAGTTTTAATATTTAAGTTTTGATCAGAATCTGTTTTGAATGTAATTGTACCAGATTCATCTTCAATAACTTTTTTGTTATTGACATAAAGAGAACCAGGTCCAAGATAGAGATCTCGGAATCTCTTTGTTGTAGAACCTAAGTCGTATGTATCATCTGTGGTAGGCTCAATATGCTGAGATACAATTGTCCCAGTCATTGTACCGCCAGATAAATTTAACTTTGTACCTAAACTAGTTGTTACGCTTGCAGCAAAGCTAGCATCATCATTAATAGCTGCTGCTAATTCATTAAGAGTATCTAAAGCACCAGGTGCACCACCAATTAAAGCAGTAACAGCAGAATCAACGGCAGCTTGGGTTACGTAAGCTGCGCCGTTCGTTAACTGACTATTATTGGTTGGGATTGTGGGTGTACCTGTTAAGCTACCATATGCAAAGTCTTGTGGAGTTTCTCTTGCTTGTACGTAATTAGAATCAACAATATTTAGAACAATGCTATCAACTGTACTTGAGTCAGTTTGCGTAGCAGGAACATTAGTAAGATTGTTATAATTTAGATAATATGCAGCGTTTTGATTATCTAATGTTGCTGCATTAATTGATGTCGCGCTAATGATTCCTTGCACTGCAGCAGAATCTGTTCCACCAGATACCTCAATACCACCGGCAGTTGAGCCATCACCAATATATAGTTTGTCTGTATCAGTGGTATAAATCAATTCTCCTTCAGCCGGAGTAATTCCTTGCCGCTGTGAATCGGTACCTCTTCTAATTTGTAATGCCATAAGTTGTAACCCTAAATTTTACCTTATTTATATTGCGCCGAGATCAAGTGTGAAACCAGCCGGAGCAGAAATTGTACCAAAGTCTAGCGTACCGGTGGCTGAAGCTGTAGAGTTGATAGTAATTGTATCTGTTGAAGTATCAACGGCCATTGTTATATTTGTACCGGCAGTTAAATTAAGCGTATCACCGGCTTGATCCGCTACTGTACTTCCAACTCCAGCTACAGCAACTGTACTAAAACTATTTGAACTAGTTGGGACTCTTGCTTCTACATAAGAAGAGTCAATAAGAGATGAGACGGCGGCAGAATCAGAGAAAGTGCCACCGCCTAAAGTTTGTCTTGCCTGGACATAGGATGAATCAATTAAAGATGTTACGGCACTCGAATCCAACGCAGTAGTTGCAAACGTAATAGTGTCGTCGTCCGGTGTGGTAGTAATTGTGATATTATCGCCTGCGGCAAAGGTGACAGTATCTTGTGTACTGTCGGCAACAACATCGAATTGTCCTGATACTAAAAACCTGTTAAAAGCCTGATTCTCAATGCTAGCAGCAAGCGCTATAACATCTGCAGAATCTAAACCCGCGGCTTGTCTTGATTGTACAAAATCAGAGTCAACAAGACCAACTACACCACTAGAGTCTGAGAAACTAGTGTTGAATGATTGGATAACATTTGATGAGTTTTTAAAATATAATTTGCCATCAGCGATGTTGATGGCAAGTTCGCCGTAATCCAAATCGGAGGACGATGGAATACGACCAGAAACACTGGACTTTTTAATCTTAATAGTAGACATTACGATTTCCTAAAAAGGCATTTTGTTTATAGTCGGAGGACTAAAAAGTCCTCCGACTTGTAGTTATTTATACTAGTTTAATACTAGAATGTACCACCGTCGATTGCTTTAATAGCAATTGCACCGGCACCGTCGACTTCGAAATCAGAGTCTGCAAACAATGCAGCGCCTCGGACAGACGTGCTAGCAGCAGACTGTCTGATTTGGATTTCGTTACCAACAACATGCGTACTAATATTTGCTGAAGAATGTGTATCAGCAAACGATAGACCGCCAGTAGAACCGTCACCGGTACCACCTGCATCGATAGTAATGGTATCGTTAGTTGATGTAGTAACAGTAATTGCTTTAGTTGTTACTTCACCACCAGTTACCGTAAAGTTAGCTGTTGCGAATGATGCAACACCTTTGGATGATACTGTGGCATCACCTACAGTTACTGTAGCTGTCGAACCAGATCCAGAAACACTTACACCTTGCGTAGCATTACCAGTAATAGTAATACCATGTGAGCTAGGAGTAATAGCATCTGTACCAGCGGTTACTGCTTTAACAACTGTATCTGCAAGACTTACCGCACCAGCTGATACACCGAAGTCTGCTGTTGCAAAGCTTGCAATACCTAAGGCACTTGTAGTAGCAACGTCAGCACTGATTGCACCACCACCAGTAATACCAATACCTGTACCAGCACTCAGAGCAGCAATTGCACGAGCATTTGTGAAGTACATTGTTCCACTGCTAGTAGTAGCAGATGGATCTTCAGCAAGAGCTGATGTGTCATGGTTAGAAAGTGAAGATACTGTACCAGTTACGTTACCGGTTAAGTTACCTTCAAATGTGCCTGCAACCATTGTTGCAGCTGTGTAACCAGATGCTGTAGTTGCAACGGTATTATCATCGTCTCCTTGATCGGCATCAGCGACACCATCAAAGATCTTATATTTACCGTCTGTAGCATCACGGAAGAAACCAGTGTGCTTAGCTGAACCATCGTTATACTTAGCAATGAAACCGATGTCAACCACATCGCCAGCATCGTTAGAATCGGCAAGGTGCATTAACGGATCAGTTGTTGTTAATGTTTCAGTATTGATGGTTGTAGTTGTACCTTGAACAACCAGATTACCACCGATGGTAGCATCACCAGCAGTTGTAATGGTGTTAAAGGTGGCGTCGTGGGTATCATCAAGAGTAAACTGCGTAGTAGCCGAATCGTAAATAATACCATTAGCGCCTGACAGAGCGTCAAGTGCCGCAGAAGCGGCGGCTGGAGTAAACGTAAATACACCAGTAGAAGGCTGGTATGCCAGGCTGCCTGCGCCAGAAGCGGAAGCAGTTGTTACTGTATGTGCATTTCTTGCATCACTATCAGCACGAGCTGATGTATAGTAAAGGTTAGTACCTTCACTCAGATCACTCGTTGACTTGCTGCTGAGATCAAGGTTAGCACCTGTAGCACCAGCAAGTTGGTCATCTACATATTTCTTTGTAGATGCATGTGCGTCTGCAGATGGAGTGGCAACACTGACTGTTTTACCAGACAGATCCAATGTACTAGCTAATGCATCAGCATCGATAGTTCCATCAGTAATTGTTACTGCACCACTAGTTACTGTAAAGTGGTTAGTGTCGAATGATGCAATACCTTTTTGTGAGGTTGAAGCATCGTCACCACTAAATGTGACTTGACCGCCACTGGTTGTTTCAACACTTAAACCAGTGCCAGCGGCAAAGGTTATTGTGCTTCCAGCGCCTGAGCCTAGAGCAATAGTAGCAGGTGTTACCCCGTCTGTTACAGAAATAGCGGAGTTGGCCAACTTACCGTTAGCAATTGATCCAGCTAACTGGTCATTTGAAACGCCACCGTTCTTGATTGATACTGCACCAGTGCTAACATCAAAGTCTGCAGAAGCAAACGATGCCACACCAAGTGCGCTTGCAGTAGCTACGTCTGCAGTTACTGTTACGGTGTCTGTAGTGTCGTCTGAAGCGTCGAGAGCGACAGATGCGATACCAGTTCCACCAGTAAATGTTAGAGTGTCTGTAAGCAGATTAACTGTAGCAGATGTTGAACCATCACCGGCAACACTCATTGAGCTTGCGATAGTAGTTTCTGTTACTGCAGTGATCTGACCTTTTCTGTTAACAGAAATTGTAGGAACTTGAGTAGCAGAACCGTATGATGTTGTACCTGAACCAGTGTGCGGACCTACGTCTCTCAAACCAATCAGCATCTCACCTGATACTAAGGCAACTGTTACGTCACCAGAACCATTATATGAGCTTGCAGTTTCTTCACCAAAGATAACATCGGAATCATTAAGATCGATGACTTCAGCTACAGAACCGTCTGAAAGTGTGATTGTGGAAGAACCAACCTGCGCATCGACATATGCTTTAGTAGCAGCGCCTTGAGCAGTTGTAGGATCAGTGACGTTTAAGATAGCATTGCTGCTCGCGTCAATTGAACCAGTTGGGTTTAATGTTAAGTTACCAGAACTTGTTGCAATAGTATTACCATCAAGAGTAATATTGTCAACAGTTAATTCTGAGATAGCGTTATTAGCGTCTGTGATAATAGCACTAGAAGCAGTTGTTGTACCAGCTGCGTGGTCCAACATATCGGTGAAATATTTACCACCAATAACTGCTAGGTTTTGGGCTTCGCCACTCTCATTTTCTGTACCGGTGCCGATGTATAAGCGGTCACCTCCTGATCCAGAATAATAAGAATAGGCGAGTTCACCAGATCCTAGAGCACTAGGACTACCGGTAACGCCACTTCTTTTAATTTTGATAATAGATGACATTAGAAAAAGCCTCCGTCTGAATGTATCTTAGCGGGTTTAGTATTAAATCTAGATTCGTCTTTACTCGCAATAAACTTTCCATTATCAGAATCATATTGTAAAAGGCCTCCTTCTTGAAGACTCACTATATCAATATCTGAAAGATTATTCAATGATAATTTACCTAAGGACAGATTACCGCTTCCGTCCGTTTTTACAACATCAGACACATCACCATCTGTTGTTGGGTAATTCAATCCTGACGCCGATAGGGTGCCAGAAATTACTGCCGAGTCGGCTACTTCAAGTCCACTTTTTACTATAAAATTTCTTTTAGTGGTTGCCATCACCAATTCCTCGAACTGAATTCTTGATAGTATTTATAAAGATTCTCATTTCAATTTTAGTCGTCAATTGTAATTCTTTTTGCCTTTATTCCCGTATTTGTATATGCGGGAGAAACTGTTAGACTAATGTTATTTCCTATCTTTGTAGCAGAGAAATCTCCTAATGATGAATCGGTTTGTACAATTGCATATTCAGTAAAGAAAACATCGGTATCGTTGTGTGTTAAAAGAATTTCAGTAGAGTGATATTTGAAATCTGAATCGTGTTCTAATTGAATAATGTATTTGCATGTTCTTGCACTATCCATATGAAAAGTGTCAATGATCTGATCTACACTAGCAGAAGTTAAATCAGAATCAACAGTGTTGGCAACATTTTTTGATAATGCGGCTTCAACTGTTAGGTTACCCACACCTAAAGTTCCAGTATATCTAGCACCTACAATATAAATTACATTGCTTGTACTAGTACCAATATCAGATGGCAAATTGTCACCAATAAAGTTAAGAACACCGGCTGCATAGTCAAAATACCACTCATCATCGTTACCAGATCCACCACCAAACAAACGAGTGCCGCTCGTTTCAGGATCAGAAGTCCCACTTGCTGCGGCATATACACTAATTAAATAAGAAGCTCCAAATTCAGGAGGTATCCAATTTGTAAGCCCTGTTAACCACGTTCTGTTATTAGATGCTGTATTATCTTCAGTTGTTTCAACTGTATTGCTGGTACTGTCACTATACACAGTAACATAAGAATTACTCGCAGAAGGCTTAACTCCGGGAATTTGATCAGCTTCATTCCAAACGCTATCTCCTCTAATTAATAAAGGACTTGCAATAGCCTCGTTTGATGCTGCTTTACTGTTATTAACATCAGTTTTAGCAACTCCAAATCCAATCTTCTTGAAGAGTAGGTCTAGTTTCTGATCATCTGAAATAGCCATTGTTTATCCTTATGAGATTCCGAGTGAAGTGATACTTTGACCTGAAGTCAAAGCTATTCTAACTAAACATACGTTATTAGTTGAACTTGACATATTTGCTGTACCTAAGTTCATGCGATAGCTTCCGCTAAGGCTTGTATTAGATGCTATTTTATCTGAACCTGTTCTCGCAACTCCATTAGATCCATTACCACCAGTTCCGGCGCCGGGCAAACCTACACCATTATAAACAATATTAGTATCTAACCAGCCATTAAGAGTAGATGATGTATCAGTTCCAGCACCAGGTAATGCTATCCAACAGCCAGCAATTCCTGATGATGTGATATCAATATTAAACTGAGCTACACCTCCACGTTGGAATGCAAAAGTAAAGTATTGTGTACCTGTATCACTGCTTCTATCTGGTCCAGCTGGTACCATATTTGTCGAGTAATCAGTTACATCATAATTAATTTCTCCGTCGATATTAACACCGGCTTCTTTAGTTCCTCCGCTTCCTCCAGGAATAGCGGACTGGTTATCGTAAACAGATGAACTATAAAAGTTTGTAGAACCTGTGTATGATGGATTGTCAGTAGTATCTGCGCTAAAAGCTCTAGATCTAATTCCGTTATTCGAATATGCACCATTACCTAAAGAGTTAGATACACTAATATCAGTTTCATTAATACCGACAATTGATGAAGTGTTATATACTCTGATTGAAACTGGATGAGATGAGTACGAAGAAATTCCATTAACATTTCTAGCACGAACTTTTAGGTTACCGACAGATCTTATGTTATTATTGATAGATACGTTTAATGCTTTTAATGAGTAATTAGAAGATTGACCAATATATGCGTATGGTGATGAATTATACATTTCAGTATTGTTAACAATATCTAAATACGTATAATCAGTGTTAGGCACAATCGCGCCGCTGGTACCTTCTTGATTTGCGTCAAAATCAATTTCTAAAATATTAGTTTGATTTGTGTAACATTCAGTAGTTAGACGACGCACCTGAATGGCACTGTAGATTATTCCTGAAGAAGATCCTGAATTAATATATGGCACTCCACCAATGTATCTACGGCCAGCTGAAGAAACTTCGGCAACACTGCCAGGGTTTTCTATTGTAACTACATTGCCCGTATCTTTAACAAAGTTAGCTCGATTAGAAGTTTCTATTAATCCGTCAGGCGCACCGAAGTTATTTTTAGCCGTAACTTGATTTAATCCATAAGCTAAATTATTTGGTACACCTTCTACACGCAAATTATATACTTTATAAAATTCACTAGGGATAGTAGCATCTGCTTCGTGCATATCCCTTTGCTCTACGATACGCAACTGATTGTAAAGACCTGTTTGCGATAAAGCTGTAGTTGTAGTTACGCTACCAATTCCTTGTTGTGAGCCACCGTTAACATATCTAAATGCTTCAACAAGACCACCATTCTGATGATCAATATTTGTTATATCATTAGTTTGCCAATTTTGTGTGGTTATACGCGTAAAGGTACCGCTGCCAGTATTTTCTAAATTCTGGCCAGTTAAATTAGTTTGACCGCCGTTACTAGTATAGTTATAACATAATCGTGGGAACGTACCAGTATGTGATGTTGCAATCGATAATGATTTAGTATTAATTTTAGTTGGTGCAGTAGGAACAGCTTTTACAGTAAATGTTGCCGATGCCGTATCTGATTGTGAAATAGTATCAGGCGTAGATGTTGAACTGACGGTTACCGTATTTGTTCCGGTCGACCATGTACCAGCAGCATGACTTTGTGTAGCACCATCTGCTACATTCGTAAACGTTTGATCACCGGCAAAATTAATTGAATTAGTACCTGATCCATTTTCAATATCTAAAGTAGCAGAAATTGCTCTTCTATCTCTTCCAAGTAAATCTGTAAAATTATATAATGTAGTATTATTGTCATTACTACCATCACTTACAGTATCAGCTAACAAAGAAATACTAGAAATAAGTTCAGGCTCAACTGTAACAGTTAGAGTATTAGACGAAAACGGACTATTTGCATGTCTACTAATTAAATCTGCACTATTATTAAACGATGCCGAAGTTCCATTAGTTTGCTGAGTAGAAGTAAGATTATATGTTTTATTAATTGACTGACCAATATCACCACTTGCATTTGATCCTGCATTAATAGTTTGTGAACCGCCAATAAAGTTATGTCTTATTTGGTTGTTATATGTAGAATATGAACCGACTCCTGTTAGTCCAGTATTTTCAACTGTAAAGGTAAAGGTACTAGAATTATTTACTTTTCTTAATGCATCTACAATATATGAAACATTATAAGAATCATAAATTTCAAAGGTATCACTTTTGTCGACGCCACCAGAAATAACAGTAGGATCTGCAGTTGTATGTGCAGTTAATTCTAACTGAGTTGTTCGTTGAACATCTGTATTTGTTGATACTGGAAATGTATGCGCAATTCTTGGACCAGTTACACCACCAGCCGCATTGTCGCTATCGATAATATCTTGTGACCCATCACCCCATATCCAACGATACGTAACATCTGCCATAGTTGTGTTAGTTGTATTATTTTCAAAGTATACAGTATCGCCATCTTGCCAGAATGTGATAGGTGAACCACCAGCTGAAGCCGCATACACATTATAATTTGCTACCGGATCTGCTGTGTAAATAATAATATACCCGGTTCTTTCAAATGTAGCTTCTGACCCTGATCCAGAACCACTAGTATTATATGCTCTTACTGTAACTGTAAACGGTGATCCAGTATTAGATGAATATGTATGAGTAGGAGTGCTGTCTGTAATATTATTGTCTTGGTTACCATCTCCCCAATCAACATCAAATCTATTAGCATTTCCATCTACAGTAATATTGAGTGTTACACTTAAACCTTCACCGCCAGCGAGAGGAGATCCTACAAATGTATTACCTCTCACAAATGTGTTATTACTCACATTCAACATTGCTTCATTTAATTCATCAATAGCATCTACAATCTTTGTATCAGATGTTAATGTTTGAATAGCACCATCTGTCAATGCGCCATCAGTGACATTACCTAACTTAAGAACCCCTGCTGCTTGTCTTGCTGCAACATAATCAGAATCAATAAGAGCAGCTGCAATAGCTTCAACTTGTGCAGAATCTGTGCCAGGAGATTGTCTAGCTATAATATAATCTGAATCAATTAAATTAATTGCGTCAGCAGAATCAAAAGTAGAAGCTCGTGCTGTAATGTACGCAGAATCGATAAGTGTGCTTACACGAGTATCTGTATAATAGAGATTAGATCCTTCAGTTACATTGTCAGTTGTTTTAGTACCTAATGCACTATCAAATCGTGTATCAAAGTCTGCAGCAGTTAATTTAGTAGCAATCAGATTGTTTAGAGTATTAAAGGCGTTTGAGTCATCGTTAAGTGCGGCTGCTAACTCATTCAGAGTATCGAGTGCACCAGGAGCTCCATCAATTACACCATTAACGGCAGAGTCTATTAAGCGAGCAGCTTCGGCAGAATCAAGTAATATGTTACTTGCAAACTGTTCAATCTGAGCTTGTGTCCAAGTTCTTGCTGCTACATATGCGGAATCAATTAGTGCTACAGTTTCAGCCGAATCTAAAAAGGCAGTCGTGTCGAGTCTAGCATTTACATACGCTGAATCGATTAATGCAATAGTTTCTGCAGAGTCAAGAGATACTGACCGAGCAAACGCTTCAATATCTGATTGTGTAAATGTTCTTGCGGCTACATAATCAGAATCAACAAGTGATATAGTTTCAGCTGAATCGAGGAATAGGGTTGTATCTAATCTTGCATTAACGTAGGCCGAGTCAACAAAGTCAAATATATTACTAGAGGATACTGAGGAATCTAATAAAGCTATTTTACCTAAAGTAGACTGTATTGCTCCACTTGCATCTAATGAAAATACTTTAACAACGTTATTATCAGTACCAATTGCCGCATCACCAATGTAAAGCGTGGTACCAGATAGATATAGATCTTTAAATCTCTTATCCGCTGTACCTAATGATGACCCGCTATCGGTGACCGGAACTAAGTTACCGGTAAAGACTGTATCTCCACCACTATCTCTTAGATTTTGAATATTAGATGCGCGTGCAAGGATATAATCTGAATCTATTAACGCAATTGCTTCTGCGGAATCAAGAAATTTAGTGGTGTCTAAAAGATTATTGATATAGTTAGAATCAATAATAGCTTGAATTTCTGAAGAATCTACGCCACCGGCCGCGATTAATTGGTTAATTGCGGCAGAGTCTAATACGTTTGGTGTATTAGTAAAATTTGTATAGTCTAAATAGTATGATGGAGGATTACTAGCTAACTGGCTAGCATTGCCAACAGACGTAGCATCAACGCTTTTAATAGGACGTCCGACAACAATTTTTTTAATAACGGTTTTTCTAGCCATTTTTTATCCTATTAAGTTACAGATGGAGTAACGTGAATTCGTCCTTCGAGAATTCTTTCTACAATAGCATTTCCATCACTATCATTAAAAGAAATTTCGGTATCGAATACATAACGACCAGCTTTAATTGTGTCGGTAAGAGTATTAGTCATAGTTAAAGTGAGTATACCTTGTGTGGCAGGGTCGGCGATGACAGCAGTAAAAGCATAAGTATTGTCGCTATCACTATTAAAGCTCTTCTTCATTTTTGCTGAGCCACTATAGCCGGACAAGTCTTTAACGCTTCCATCATCATTGTTGAGATGAAGTTCGAAGGCGACGTCTGAGCCCTTGTCTATTGTGAGTTCTTCGTATCTAGCCATGAAATAAACCTGTTAGTAAAACTTTACTGTATTTATAAAAAGTCTGTTGTAGCTATTTATACATAGTAGTATGATGAAATGTTTAGTACCAGAAACAGGATTAACAATTAATCCAATTGGCGAAATCGTATTGTGCTGTGCTGGAGACAATGTTGCTCTAGAACATATAAGTAATATCAACAACCTTACAACTTTTTTTAATTCTGACATTTACAATGTAATGCGTGAAAGATTTAATAAACAAGACATGCCTAAACAATGTCAGGTTTGTGTTGATCATTTTAAAGCTGGACGAATTGCAAGATTTGATTCATATAACAGATTTAACTTTCCTAATTACGAAGAAGATATTAATTCAGATATTATTCCTATTAGATTTCTAGAAATAACAACTAGTAACATTTGTAACCAAATGTGTGTAACTTGCTCCGGAAAATACTCTTCAAAGTGGGCACCATATGAAAAAATGGCGGTTGATGTTGGACTAGAATGGAGAAATGAAAATCATAAATTCCATACAGATATCTACAAAATGACAGATAAAGATGTTGATAAGGTTTTAGATATTGTGCCATATCTTCAGCACTTAACAATTAAAGGTGGTGAGCCATTTGCAGATCCAAATAATATTAAAATTTTAGAGAAGATTGCAAATACGAATCCTCAATGTAGAATAGAGATATGCACTAACTTTCAATTAGTAACAGATTATGTAATTGAACTTTTACATAAAATAAAAGAAGTTCATGTGCAAGCAAGTATTGATGGTGTTGGAGATTTATATAATTGGATTAGAGGAGGCAACTTCGAAAAGACTGTTAATAACATAAACAGATATCATGCAAAAGAAGGACGGAAAGTTGTTGTTGTATCTACTATATCGATATACAATTGGATGAATATTGCTGAGTTGATAGATTACTGGAAAAAAATTCCTGGAGTTGATCGTATTAGCATGGCAAATTTAGTAACCTTTCCAAAATATTGTTCACCTCTTTATTTGCACGAGCATCATATTGAAGAAGGTCTAAAAAAAGTGTTTACTTATTTAGAAAAGTATGATAAAATAAACGATACATATTACAGAAGTAACGATTTACATGTAAGTGGAGTCAATAATCTTTTAAGCGTCAAACCAACTATTGATAAATGGGAAGGCAATGAAGAGATTAGAAATAGAATGATGCAATGGATTGACTTTTGTTTGATTAGTAGATTTAATGACGAAGATATTTTTGAAATGGCACCATATTTAAATGAGTATAAAAATGGATAATTGGGATTGGTTTCAATCTAATAGAACAATACCTGAATCTCATAAGTTTATTACATGCTATGCTGCATTTAATCATATGAGAATACGAAGAGATGGGTACATGTCTCCTTGTTGTTTTTCGACTAGACAACAACAATGGAAAAAAGGTGAGTTTAGTCTAAAAGATTATTGGTTTGGTAAACTAAATAACGAGTATCAAGAAGCATTTTTAAATTCTGATTTTCATTTTGGGTGTACAAGATTATGTAAGACTAGAATTAAAAATAAAATGCAACCTCCTATACTTGATTACGATAGAAATACTGGTAATGAGAGGCTAAGACATGCACTAGAAGAAAATAGTTATCCTCTTATATTTGAATTTGAAATTTCTAATCTTTGCAATTTTGCATGCCCTATGTGTCTGGGAGAATTGTCTTCAAAACATATGCTAGGAAGAGATAAATTTCTAAAGAAATATGCTCCTAATATATTTGACGAAGAAGAAAACGCAAATCAACTTTTACTTGAGTTTGAAGAGTTTATTCCACATTTAAATGAAATAAGGTTTACTGGAGGTGAACCGTTTGCTCATAAGTTTTTTTATAAATTGTGTGATAAGATTGCAAAAATTAATCCTGAATTAAGTATAATGGTTTGCACAAACGGATCAATTCTTAATAAGAAAGTAGAAAAAGTTTGTAAGAATAATAACTTAAGATTGTCTATTTCGGTAGATACAATTGTTCCAGAAGAATATGAAAAAATTCGTGTTGGCGGTGTTTGGGAAGAAACATATTCTAATGTAGAAAAGTTTATTGATAAGCTAGGAAATAAGAATGTAACTCTTAATTCAACATTTATGTCAATTAATGCTAGTAACATTTACCAATTATTCGAATATGCTCATAGAAAAAATGTAGAATTTTTTATCAATACTTATGATAGAAACGGCAGAGAACATACAAAAGATTGGGGATTACATACACTTTCTCAATTAGAAATATTAGGAATATGTGAAAAGCTATTACAAATAAAATCTAAAATTGTAAACGATAGTTTATATTCGTATCATAAGCAAAATTTTAAATCAATCAATAAATGTATAAGAGCACTTGAAAATGAACTTAATTAGAGAAACAGAGTATGCCGAAATTTACGAAGATGGAAATAAAATTATTAAACACTCAAAAATTTGGTTAAGGTTTTTAAATAGCAATTGGCTACAAAACTATACAGAATTTAATAATGAATACCACATATTACCAAAAATATATGATTTTACTGCACACGAATCAATAGTAATGGAAAAAGTTCCTGGTAGATCTATGAGACAATTTTATACTGCATCTTTCAATGAGCAAAGCTTTTTAGATTGTTTAAGAGTTTTACAGGAAATAAAATACTTCATGGCAAACTTTTCAGCAAAAAAAGGCTTTGCAATGTTACATCATGATTTATCTACTGAAAATATTTTAATGACATCTACCCACGATTATTATGTTATTGACGTAGATTCTCTTAGATTTGATTGGCCGATGCATATGATTACTACATTAGGAGTTGAAGGATGGCTAATGAATAGATTAATATCTTCTAAACTTGATGAGAACTACGTATGAACGTATTATTTGTAAAACATGGCGATAAGTACAATGCTAATCACGTCACATATTTAATTGAAAAATTAAAACTTTATATTGATGCTAATTTTTATTGTATTACAGATAAACCGAACGTATTATGTAATATAATTCCATGTGGTCCTAATTTGAAAGTATGGTGGAATAAATTATGGTTATTTCAATTAGATTTGCCTGGTCAAAATTTATATTTCGATCTCGATACTCGAATTAATAACAATCCTTTACCTTATCTTAAGTGGGATGGATTAACTCTTGTAGATTGCCCATGGAAGAAAGATACACCCATCAATCATAATTATGATGTTCGAATCAATAGTCAAGTTATGACTTGGACAGGTCAAGAACAAAAGCATATATGGGAACATTTTGCTACTAATCCGGATTACTTTATGAGAAAATATAAAGGTATAGACAGATTTATGATTCATGAAGGATTTGATTATAATACCTTTGATCATGATCTAATTCATTCTAAAAAATATGGAGAATATAACGATCAACCAGTTACGACATATGAGGAACTAGATGGAACAAACTTTACATAATGCTCTTTATTTAATTGAAGAAATATATGATAATGCAATGTACGAAGGTGCAGATATGTTTCGTATTAAAGATATCATACATTCATTAAGTAAAAATCAAACTGAATCTAAAAAATGGTTAGCATATGAATTAAGTAAATTATATGGACATGATGCTGGAAATATTCTGATAATTGGCGGTTGGTATGGGCTAATGGCATATTATTTACGAAAAAAATTTCCAGATGCTGGTATGAATATTACCTCTATTGATATGGATCCAGAATGTCAAAATATTGCTTGGAAATTATTTCCAGATATTGACGCACAATTTATAACCACAAAAGCAGAAGATCTAGACATTTCATCTTATAATGTAATCGTATCAACTTCTGTAGAACATATTGAAAAACAATATTGGATTGATTTAGTACGAAATAAAAATCCAGATGCTTGGGTATGTCTACAAAGCAATAATTACTTTGATCATCCTACACATATTAATTGTTCTTATCATACTGAACATATGATTCATTATTTAAATTTAGATTGGGTTGCGTATAGTGGAGCGATTAACAATCATAACTTTCAAAGATTCATGGTGATTGGTAAATGAAAAGAGTTATTTTTTCAATTCATATCGATTTAGAAGAGGAGAGACTAGATAAACAACTTGGACCTTACTGGGCCTGGGAACCTGAAGATAGATCAACTAAAACAAAACGAGTAATGAATGAGTATAGCGAACGATTAATAGAAAATAAAAAAGATTACGCTGACTTACATGGCTGTGATTACTTTCATTACACTAATGGGAAAGACTACGAACAGTTTAGAGACTTGATGTATTCATATTGTAAAGAGCAAAATGAATATCACGTCGTTAATTTTTATAAACTGTGGAAAATGGAAAAGTTAGCCGAGGAATATGATGAAGTTTTGTATGTAGACTTTGATGTTCTTTTCGAAACAGAAGAAAACTTTTTCGAAGCTCATGACTTAGATAAAGGCATTCATGTTCATCTAGAAGATTATCATGAAGAGGCTCTTAAGTATATTGCACGATGGAGCAATCAAAAATTATACTTGCGTTCAATGATCAACAAATATTTTATTGCACATGCTTTATGTAGTCATGATTTTATAAGCCCAAGAGTTCCTATTACCAATACTGGAATTATTGGAGCAACTCGAAAACATATTCAACAATTAAATTATTTTCAAGACTTAGAAGAAATTCTAAACAATATTACTTTCTTTAAAAATGATCCGGACAGTATGTACACAAATAATATTAAAGAAACAATGGATTATAATAATGAACCTATTTACTCATATCTACTTGCCAAGAATGAAGTACCAGCTGTAAATATTAATGGGCCATGGCATCAAATTCTTGATCATAGAACTGAAACAAGAGAACAGTATTTGGTCTTAGAAAGAAAAATGACTCACTTCATTACGAAGAAGTTTGAATGGCATTATAATACAGATTAATAATTTCTAATGCATCCTTTGATTTTCTAATTTTTGATTTTAGGCTCTTATCTTTTAATGTTTTAATTTTTTCATTTTCAAACATAAGAATTTTAAGTTTAAATAATTCTTCTGCTTCAAGATCTCCTGATAAAAGCTTTTCGAAATCTAAAGATTTATTTTCTACTTCAATTTGTCTTTCATTAGTTTCAATGATTACCTCAGGAGGATACATTTCTTTGACCATTTTTTTAAAGGCTTCTTCTTCACCTTTATTATAATCAAAGGTATTACGAAGGATTTGCTCTAAAGTAGTTTCTTTTAAAAGATTTTCCCATAAAGTATTTCCATCTTCGCGCAATACATTTTCTGATCTAATGATTGTATCGTCATCATTATCCCTCCATAGTACTTCGCACACTATATGTTTAGTATCAATAAATCTAGCATTTACAAATGTATGATTAATCATTTTATTCTTTCCGAATTTTTAAAGTGTAGGTTGTTTCGGTCTCTGAACCACCAGCAGGAAATCTTTGTGAACGATACGTGTCACCGCCGTCCTGATCATTTACAACGGCAGAGCTATTTAACGTAGTATCTGTCATAGCACTTCCTCTTTGATTACCAGCGTATGATGCACCGTCAACTCCTGAACCCTGTACCTCATATCTAATTCTATAACCAGTTTGACTGGAAGTGGCCCAATCAATTAAGTCAGATAATATAGAATCGATTGCAGACTGCGTGTATGTTTGAATATCATCATCTGTTCTAAGAAAAAGCGGTATATTAAATGTAGGAGTACCGTCATAAACTCCTTGATTGGTTCTGTGTAAATAATAATTTGTAATTGTCGTAGGTTGATCAGTAGAAGCTGGTAATAATTCAGCAGTCTTTGACCCACCTGCTCCTAAGCCATGAAAGGCGGTGTTAAATCTTTGATCGATAAAAACTGGTGTGCTGCTAATTAGCGTATGGCTACCTAATGATGTACCCGTATGGATTCTATAAGTTCCATCTCTATCATTTCCATCAACTAAGATATCAATAGCGGGACTAATAAATGTATCAAGCATATCCTGTTTTGACATGGCTTGCAAATTGCCACTATTTAGAAATAATGGATATTTTCTATTATTTGCGTCTCCAGGATCGCCTGCTCCTCCATCTGCAGTTGACTGATTAATTCTATCATATGTTGTGGATGCGCCTCTGTCAGTTGTGCCGCCTGGATTTTGAAATGAAGATACATGATTAGTGACGCCACTTGCCGTGTCTCTATGATCAACCATTCTGCGCAAATTGCCAGAGGATCCGACTACAGATAAGTTTACAGAGCGAGAACCACCCCATAAATATACACATCTATTTTTTATTTTAGTTATATCGGATGAAGATACTTCACGAATGTCAGTACCATCATAATATACTGGAGTTCTCACTGCCATGGATTAACTCCCTGGACCGCGTAACGTTTTAACTGTCGTCCCTGATGAATCGATAATGTTAAGAGTAACTGATGAA
>Ga0213867_1000046_pt1 | contig 55529 bp, 48 predicted proteins | sample PICome_12_FD_160120 | JGI IMG/M metagenome (GOLD analysis project Ga0213867, IMG submission 160120) | Coastal seawater microbial communities near Pivers Island, North Carolina, United States - PICO540 | ecosystem: Environmental > Aquatic > Marine > Coastal | place: USA: North Carolina... | reverse complement strand
GTCAACCTGGTTAGATACGGTCTCAATACCAACAAAGTCTAAGTCTGTATACTTTTTAGTAGCATTCATATCTACCATAACATCTTCAAAAGTTGCAGAAGACCAATCTGTTCTCCATGTATCTACAGTAACGTCACTGTATGCATCACTGAAGAACGAAATCACATCATTTGCATTTTCAGTTGGAGTTGGAGCTGCAGTGGTTGGCGCATCGCCCCCAGTAGATCCACCTTCTTTGTAAAAATAGATGTTGTCAAAATAAACTGTTGCTCCTCCTGCAGGTTGAGCAGCCACAATAAATTGAGCTACACTAGCTTTTGTAGTAAGACCAGGAAAGTCAGTAGCTAGATCTAAATCTAGACTCACCCACTGTCCTTGGGTAGGGCTTTCTACAGCATATTCATGCTCGGTATCATCTCCTCCGTCGAATCCGCCATCAGCACCAAAATCTACAATCTTAAATCTGACTTGAGTTGCATCAGCCGTCCAAAAGTCCAGATGAACTTTTGTCATTTCTGATGCATCAATTGGAGATGCTGGCTCTGCTCCGGCAAAATTTAGAGCTGAATATTTGTGGACGGCATTACCGGCAATATCAATTAACTCGTAATTAGCGTTAGACCAATCCGTACGCCATGTTGCCATTGAAACATCTGAATAGCTGTCACTGAAAATCGATATAACATTTGCTTCATCTACCATAGGAGCATCGGCTGCTGTGGTTGGTGCATCATTTCCGCCGCCACCGCCATTGTCAGCGGTAACTTCAATATTATCAACGTAGAAAGTTTCTCCTCCACCGTTTGTTCCAAAGTCTGGGAAGACTACAACTGCATCATAGGTGGTTGTAGTAGCAAATCCACCATTAGCACCTGTCATATCATAATAAAGTGTTTCCCACATTCCAGCTTGAGTAGTCGATGCGCTTACTTCTGCAAAAGTTGAAGCTCCATTTCCACTGTTTGTGCTTGAATCTTCAAGTTTCAATAAGATTGGTGTTCCTGCTCTTGGTGACCAAACATCCATTTTAATAAATGTTCCAGCCGACCAATCAATTGCTCCGTTTAAATTTAATGAAGCACCGGCCCAAACTTCTGCTCCGGCATTTTTAGTAATAGCCGAAACATTTGCAGATGTATTCCCGTTCGTGTCAGGGTTGGCAATAACCTCAGCAGGGTCTACGCCTCCGAATACACCCCAAGTGTAGTCCTCAGTATCACTGTTTTCAAAACCTAATGGTAATTGTGGTCTTTCTTTACTTGCGCCTTCAACCAATTCGATGTCATCGAAATAGTAAGTCGTATCATCTCCTGGGTTTCCAAAATCAAAGAATATAATGACTTTGTTATAAGAAATTTCAGGATTAATAAGTGCTCCAAAATTGAATGATAAGGTTTCCCAAGCACTTGCGTTTTCTGTCGTTGCATCAACTTCAATTCCAACTGGTGGGTCACTGCTGTCTTCTAATTTCATTTTTACTGTACCTCCAGCTTTTGGAGACCAAGCCTTCATTTGAAGCGTGTTACCTTGCGTAAAGTCAATAGCGCTTCCTAGAGTGATTATTGATCCTGCGAATACCGCTGAACCTGAAGTCTTTAAAATTGACCCTACTTTAGCACTTTCGTTACCGTTAGTGTCAGGGTTGTCTATAACAGAGGCAAAGTTTCCTTCAAAATCAAAGAACTCATAAGCAACAGTGGCATCTTCGAAATCAATAGGTAGTTCGATAGATCCAGTTGGTCCAGTGATTGAGACCGTTTCTGTGGCTTCAGAAGTAGCAGCTCCAGCTCCTTTAGCTGTAACTGTAATAGTATAATCGCCAGCCTCAGCATACTCGTAGGTAGCTGATTCACTTGCCAAAATACTTTGTACGTCTGCACCTTCAACGCCAAAGTCTACATCAAACATAGACGCATTGTCTGCTGTCGGTGTAACTGTAACTTCGAACAAGTTGGTTTCAGAAACAACAGCATTCACTGCCAAATTAGCAGGTGCTGCGAAAGTGACGTTTACTGGTTTTGTGATTTCTGCAGTCAACCCTGTTGATCCAACAGCCACTACTCTTAAGGTATAGTCACCTTCTTCGTAAGTGTTTGTAGCACTTGAACCTGGATTCACTGTTGTTGGAGTTGTAGATCCATCTCCCCAATAAAGGTCGAATCTACTTGCACCATCTGCAGTTGGAGTGACTGTTACGTCACCTGAGTTGTCTGTTGAAACTACGACTGTAGCAGCAACATTACTTGGAGGCATCACCTCTGGTTCTGGCTCCTCGTCTTTTTCACAACTCACTAAAACTACGGCCATTAGGGCCATAAAAGCTAATAATTTCTTAGTTGTATTCATCTTCTTTTTAAAATTAATTAGTAGTTATATTAATATCCTGGGTTTTGAGACCAACGGTTTCCCGCCAGTTCAATTTCTATATTTGGAATGGGAAACAACTCGTGTTTTCCAGTTACAAATCCTGTGATTTCGCTTGCTGCTCTTTGGGTTCTCACCAAATCAAAGAAGTGGTGACCTTCACCCATAAGCTCTAGCCTGCGCTCTTGATAAATGACCTCTGTTAAGGCCTGACCTGTTTCAGCTACCGAAGTAAGTCCTGCTCTACCGCGAACTCTGTTCAAATAAACTTGTGCTCTTGTGTCGCTGATTTGTCCTCTATTCAATGCCTCTGCAGCCATGAGTAAAACATCTGCGAATCGAATAGATCGGTAATTGTTTGGATTGGTCAAATTCGCATCTGGAGTATTTAAATCTCCTTGACGCGCTAAATATTTTCTATTATAGTATCCGGTGTGCTCAAAACCTACATCGTATGATACGTCAGTATTGGCATTGGCCCAAGCCTCGATATCGAGAATGGCTACATCTCTTCTCAAATCTTGTGGCTCGAATGCTTGATAAGCTTCTGCAGTTGGCACATTAAAACTAAACCCAGATTCGAAAACCGGACCTGAATAGTTTCGAATTCCATTAAATCCTACGGCAATGTTTCCTTCTGAACATTGTAAACATCCGAAACCTGCTCCTTCTTCGTCAGTGTACTGCACTTCAAAAACAGACTCCATGGTGTTCTCGTTATCATTTTCGAAAAGAGTGCTGTAATCTCCAACTAAATCGTAGGCTCCAGAATTGATGACCTCTTCAAGTGCAGTTGCGGCAGCTTCAAACTCTCCCTGATACAAATGTATTTTTCCTAATAGTGCTAAGGCTGCTCCTTTGGTTACTCTTCCTGCTTCGGCAGCAACAGTTGGTAAAACCTGTGCTCCTTGAGCAAGATCGACTTCAAGCTGGGCATAAATCTCTGCCTTTGGCGTGCGATCTACGATGTATTGGTCTCCAAATTGAATGCGCTGATCTAATGCAAATGGAACGTCTCCAAACCATTTGATCAATTCAAAATAATAGTAAGCTCTTAAAAAGCGGGCTTCTGCCAAAATCACTTCTTTTTCAGCAAAATCAATATTGTCCTTAAACTCTAAGATAAAATTGGCGCGGTTGATTCCTGCGTACATCCAAGACCATATGTCTCTCAATTGCTGATTCACTGGAGTGTGAATCATATCGTCGATTTCTTGAATTCCAGGAACGTCTGTTGCAGACTCCCCTCCGGCTAATGTATTGTTAGACGCGATTTCTCCGAGCATGACGTTGATGTACGTGGCCTGCAATAAATCGTAGGCCGCAATCAATGCTGACTGATAATCTTCTGGTGAATTAAAGAAGCTTTCAGAGTCTTGGTCAAAAGAATCTACATTGACAAAATCGTCTGAACAGGCTAAGAGAACTGGAAATAATACGAGTGCTATATACTTTTTCATTGCCATTACATTTTTAGGTTTAATCCAAGTAATACAGTTCGAGGAACTGGATAAAATCCAAAATCAATTCCTCCTCCGATTGGCGCACCAGAGCTCGCCGATGGATCGAATCCTCTATACTTTGTAAATGTGAATAAATTGTTTCCTGAGAGGTATAATCGAAGTTTTGTCAAACCGAGTTTGTCAAGCGTTTCTGGTTTGAATGAGTATCCGATTTGTGCATTTTGTAAACGCAAGAACGAGGCGTCTTCGACAAAATAATCTGAGAATAAAGCGTTAGAAGAGGCGCCAACTGTAAGTCTAGGATCTGTAGTGCTACTGCCTTCTCCGGTCCAGCGATTTATGGCATAAACAGACTTGTTGACTAAGGGTTGGTTTCGCTCGTAGTTTCTTACCATTTCGTTTCCTACAGAAGCAAAGGCGTAAGCGCTTAGATCAAATTGCTTGTAAGTCATGTTGAGATTGAACCCAGCTGTAAATTCTGGGATTGGGTCTCCGATGTATGTTCTATCGTTACTGTCAATAATTCCGTCTTCATTTAAATCGACATAACGCAAGTCTCCAACTGATGCGTTGAGCTGGTCAGCATGAGCCTCTAATTCTTGTGTGTTTTGGAAAATTCCATCCGTCTTTAAACCAAAGAAATATCCGATCGGAAATCCTGCCTCCATTCGAGAAGGAGGTTCAAGTCCTACGCCAAAAGATCCGCCCTGCAAAAAGCCAACTCCGTTGTTAACTGAGATTACATCATTGGTTAAAACGGTAGCATTCGCGTTGGCAGATAGACTGAAGTCGTCGTTGTCGAAAAACTGGTATCCCAAAACAAATTCGAAACCGCTGTTCTCAATGATTCCTGCATTTACAACAGGTGGTTGAGCTCCAGGACCTGTGGCTCCTAAAATTCCCGATACTGGGGGTTGTAATAATAAGCCGCTGGTTTGCTTGATGAAATAATCAAAGGTTAAATCAAGGCTGTTATTAAAGAATTTAAAGTCTGCTCCCACATTCAAGGTTTCTTGCTCTTCCCATTGAATCTCAGGGTTAGGAAGAACTCCAATGGCTTGACCAAACTGAAGTGTATTTCCTAAAACATAAGCTCCTTCACCATTTAAAATGGCTCTAAAAGCGTTTCCTGCGATTCTGTCGTTTCCTAAAATTCCATAACTCGCTCTTAGTTTCGCAAAAGAAACAAGGTCGGTTGCCTTGAATGAACTATCACTTTTAAGAATGTATCCTAAAGAAAGTGATGGAAAATACCCAAAGCGGTTGTTGGGCCCAAATTTTGTTGAACCGTCTCTTCTGATAACTCCAGAGAATAATAAACGCTCTTTGTAGTTGTATTGTACCCTTGCGAAGTAGGATAATAATCGCTCGTCAAACCTTCCGCTCAATCCACTTTCAACCAGAGAATTTCTCAATTCATCAGCGTTGGCCAAGTCTGCATTTTCGAAAGTGATGTCAGTGGCATTAAAGAATCCTTGGTTTCCACCTGAGAATTGACCTCTGGTTGCAAAAATACTCGTACCTAAAGTGAATTGTAGCTCGTGATCACTGAAAAGCTTTTTGTAATTCACGAAAGCATCTATGGTATAGTCTCTAAAAATATCCTTACTCTGAGTGAGGGATATTCTTGAGGTATTGTTAAACACTTTACCCGAACCGTAGAATACTAATGGTGAAAAGTTGTTTCCGTAAACCTCAGCGTAATTGAATTGTGCATTGGCAACTGCAGTGATGTGATCGCCTAAGTTGTACTGTAATCCTGTTTTACCACTGATTCGCTTAACCTCTGTTAAATTGAAGGTGTTGTCAATTTGAGCTAAAGGATTCACTACTTCGTTCCCCAGACCCTCACTTAGTGTATATTGTCCGCTTTGATCAAAAACAGAAAGCAGTGGAGAATTGTTCACCGCATTAAATAAAACTGAGCCCAATCCACTTTCTGGAAGTCCTCTGCGGTCTGACTCTGTATATATGGTATTGGCCGTAAACTTTAAATTCTCTAAAATGTCGTATTGGTAGTTGATTCTGGCTGTGATTCTTTGGAAGCTCGACTTGTCTAATCCGACAATACCTTGCTGGTCTAAGTATGAAAGTCCAAATGAATAGGCAGATTTTTCAGTACCTCCAGAAGCCGTTAAGGCGTGATTGTGTGTAGGGGCAAATTCAAAAACCTCATCTTGCCAATCAGTTCCTGTTCCAATTGCAGAAAAATCGGTGAATGCTGGCGCCTGTCCGTCAGCGATGTAAGCCTCGTTTAATAAGTATGCATATTCGAATCCGTTAAGCACGCCAATTTTTCGCGTGGTGTTTTGAATTCCTGCGTAAGAATCTAATGATATGTTGAGTTTAGTGTTTTTGCGACCTGTTTTTGTCGTAATTAAGATTACCCCGTTTGCCGCACGAACTCCATATATACCAGCGGTAGCATCTTTTAAGATGTTCATGCTTTGAATATCTGAAGGGTTTAAAACACTTAAATCTTCTATGACGTTTCCATCGACCAAAATTAATGGTCTGTTGTCTCCATTTGTAGTAATCCCTCTGATTCGAATGTTGAGTCCGCTACCTGGAGAACCCGATTGAGAAGTAATATCAACCCCAGCAACTTGACCTTGTATGGCTTGTTCTAGGCGCGTTGGATTTAATTCTTCGATTTGCGCCTCTCCTACAACAGCAACGGCACCGGTTAATTCTTTTTTACGCTGAACCCCGTATCCAACTACAACAACCTCATCTAAGGCGGCTACATCTTCTTGCAAGGAAATCTCAACTTCTAAATCACCGTAAACTTTTAATTCCTGATCGCGATAACCTAAATAGGCAAAAATCAAGACATCGGTGTCTTTCAAATCTTCGATAGAAAACAATCCGTCAAAATCTGCAGACACTCCACGTTGCGTTCCTTTAACAACGACACTAACTCCAGGTAATGGTTCATTTGTGTTTGCATCTCTTACAACTCCAGAAACCGTGAAGTTCTGTGCTTGCAAAAAACTTAAACAAAACAAACTTAAAACCAGAAAAACATTCTTCATTCGTGGATACTTTGAGTAATATCCAATATTATTAAGTTAAAAATGAGAATTAAAGAATCTCTACCCTACAAATTCTATACATCTGCAATGCGGGGCATTGAAGAGTTAGTGAAAGCCTCTATTTTTAAGAGATTTAGCTGATATTGTAGCGTAGGATTTTTTTATTTGTAGTGGTAATGTAGGGGTGTTGTGTTAAAATCAAGCCCCTATTTAAGGTTCATGATGTAGTCTGTAAGGCTTTGTTCGTGGGCTAAGTCCAATTTTTTGCGCAATCTGTAGCGTTTAACTTCTACGCTCTTTGTAGAGATGTTTAAGAGTTGAGCAATCTCTTTTGAGCTTAAATTCAAGCGTAAATAGGTACACAAGCGAAGGTCGTTATGGGTCAGATTATCGTGTTTTTCATGTAGTGCTTTCATAAAATCTTTGTCGACATTGTTGAAGGCAGATTTAATAATTCCCAGTCGTCTTCTTTTTCAATATTTGCATCAATCAGACGCAAAACATTTGCAACATCCGTTTTGGTGGTTACATTTTTAAGCGCATCCTTAATTTGATTGAGCAACTCGTTCTTTTTAACCAAACTCAAAGTTGAATTGGCCAGTTCTTTTCCTTTGGATTTTATTTCTTGGTTGAGTTTTTCGTTTTTAAGCGCAGTAATCTGTTGCTGTTTTTTATCGAGCAAATCTTTTTGAATGCGTTTATAATACCATCTATAGATGAATTGGGATCCTGCAATGAGCAAGATTACAATGGCAAGTATTAGAATTCTTGCACCGGCAGTGTCAATCCAACTTGGCACAATATCGAATTCTAATTCACTGTAGGTGTTGTCTTCTTGATTCACCATTTGAATTTGTAAGCGATAGTTGCCAGTTGCCAAATTTTGTATTCTGAGCTCCTCTGACTTTAACTTCATCCATTGCGTTGAGTCTTTTCCGACTATTCTATACCTAAAGTCTTTATTGGCATACTTGTCGTATTTCTTATGTGCTAAAAGCAATGAAAATGTAGAATTGTCTTGAATGAACTCTGGAGTTTGACCTAAATTCAAAAGGCTGTCTTTGTCTACCAAGTTATGCTTAATCGCTTGCACATAGTTCAAGTCTCTGAATTGGTCTTGATTCAAATCGTTATCCTCTGATAATACGGCAAAGCCTCGATTAAGCCCTATAAGATAAGTTCCGTCAGAAAGCTTAGAGGCATTTTCAAAGCCTTTTAAATTGAGGTTGTTCACTATGGTGTTAGTAAGCGAAAAGGCCTCGTATTTAATTTCATTTTCGAGTAGTCCATTTGAAATTAACCGCAGACCTCGCTGATCAAAATAACTTAGGTTTTGAGCTTCATCTACCCAAACCAGGCTGTTTCTGATATTGTCTGCTTCGAACAATATGGGCTGTAAATCCTCATCGACAAACAAACGGTTGGTGTCAGGAATATATCGATAGACCGCGTTTTCGGTAATGTATTTGATCTCATCATTCCATTTTACAATACAGGTATTGTACCCCAAACGACCGATGTCTATAATATTGGTGACACTGCCGTAGTTTTCATCGAGCACTAAGCGTTTTAAGCCTTGAAACTCGTGATTGATGATAATTTCATTAGGAGCTATCCATTCTAAAAATCGTGTAGAAATATCAAAACCTTCAATAGCGTTCGAAAACTTCCATCGCCCATTTTCTTTTTTCAAAACAGACAATCCGTTGTAATGGGCCTGAATCAAAGTAGAATTATCATTGGGGGCAGGCTTGAATTGCCATGTTCCCAATACCTGCGTTATGCGCTCAATGGTCTTGCCCTTGATGATAAACCCTCCTCGATCATGCCCCATAAAAAGCTCATCGTTAATGTTCTGAAGGTTCCAAACTTGACCTTGACTGCCTTCAATGAACTCATAGTCTTGAGCACCACTTAAAGGTTTTACATAAAGCCCACTGTTGGTCGCCAAATAACGGTAGTTCTTAAAGTCAATAGCTTTATAGACAGCTCCTAACTGTGAAGCTGAATCTTGATACTCTAAAATCTTAGACCCGAAATCTATACGACTCACTCCGTAATTTAAGGCCAGCCATAGACCAGATTGATTGTCACTAAAGGAATTTAAAACGGTATTGTCTTGCAGGCCATTAGATCGATTGAAATTAGACACCGATTTGGTATTTAAATCAATGCGTATTAAGCCTTCATCTACAGAGCCCAAGTTTAAAATTCCCTTATCATTGTCATAATTGACATTAAATAAGGCGTTACTCGGTATAGTACTGAGCAAAGAGCGGTTAGGCAACCATTGATTCGCTCTTAGTTCAAAGACTTCAGCAGACTGATTAATGGCAAAAATTTGATCTTCAAAATCAAAAAGCCCAAGAATAACCCCGACATCTGAAGGCACATTGGTGTACAATTGTTTTTTGCCGTCTCGTATGTAAAAGAGACCTTCATCGGTCTGAAAAACAATATTTGAATCGATCAAAAACAGCACGCCTCTGTCGAAGGAAGCCTCTATCCAATCTACAGAAGCAGTACTGGGGTTATAGATATACACTCTGTCTAATGATCTAAATATGATCGAGCCATAAAATGATTTGACGTCCCAAAACTGTTCGTCGGCTTTAAGACTAATGTTATTGTTTTCAACTATTGAAGTGTATTCTAATTGCCCTTGTGGATTCGCTTTCCAGTATCCAAAATCCATATAGGCGCCAGCATAGATAAACTCCTCTGCAACCAATAAAGATCGTATCTGCGAGCCATTAGCAGAAGGGTATTCATTCCAATTGACACCATCAAACTCAATGAGCTTGTTATCACTAGCGGTGTAAATTTTATTGTTAGCGCCTTGAACAATCGACCAGTTTTGTGGATTAAGCGGCAATGAGGTAGGGCTGTAGTTTTGAACGGGTACTGCTGTTTGTCCCTGAAGGGAAAACACAAAAAATACCGCGAGTACTAAAGAACAGACTGCTGCCTTACTATTGATAAAAGATTTACACATCTTGAGCTTTTACTTTGGAGATAAATTTGAATTCTTATCTTTAAAAACTACTAATTTAAGACATATATGAAAAAGCTAATAACTTGTTTCGCCCTTGCTTGTATAGGTGTTATGGTGGCACAACAAAACCCTACATCAGCTAAGGACCTCCTCAATTCAATTCAAGCCAAAGCCCAATACTTAAACTCCTCTAAGTTTAAAACCTTATCCTTTGAAAACATTGGCCCGAGCATCATGAGTGGCCGTGTAGTAGACCTAGCAGTAAACCAAAATGACCCTACAGAATTCTATGTGGCCTACGCTACTGCTGGTGTATGGCATACTTCAGATAACGGTATATCTTTCAATCCCATCTTTGATAATGCCCCTACACAAAATGTTGGGGATATTGCAGTGCATTGGGAGAGCAGAACAATCTACGTCGGAACAGGAGAAAACAACTCTTCACGATCATCATATGCCGGAACTGGTCTCTATAAATCAACCGATAATGGTGAAAATTGGACTTATTTAGGTTTAGAAGACTCCCATCATATTGGGCGAATTGTAGTTAATCCCGAAAATGCTGAGCATATTGTGGTTGGTTCTGTGGGCCATTTATACTCTAACAATCCAAATCGAGGAGTCTTTAGTTCAACTAATGGCGGTGCAGATTGGATGCAAACCTTATACGTAAACGACTCGACTGGAATCATTGACCTTGCTCATGCTCCTGAAGATTTCAATGTTATGTATGCAGCGAGTTGGCAAAAAGACCGAAAAGCTTGGAATTTTGACGGAAGCGGATCGGGGTCTGGAATTTATAAAAGTACAGATGCTGGTACTACATGGACGCTAATTACTACAGAAGAAAGCGGATTTCCTACTGGAGCTGGGGTTGGTAGAATTGGTTTAGCCGTTACCGATGCCAATACCGTTTTTGCCGTTCACGATTCTCAATTTAGAAGACCAAAAGCCGAAGCGCAAGAAACGACGAGTTCTTCATTGGAAAAGGATGATTTCAAAAGCATGTCTAAGGCTGATTTCTTAGGGCTTGACGATAAAAAACTCAACGCTTTTTTGCGTCAAAATAGATTTCCTTCAACCTACAAGGCTGCTAGTGTCAAGCAAATGGTAAAAGCAGGTAAGGCTAGTCCTAAGGACGTTGCTCTATTTCTTGAAGATGCAAATTCGATGTTGTTTGACACCCCTGTAGTTGGAGCAGAGTTGTATAAGTCTACCGATGGCGGAACGACTTTTGCCAAAACGCATGAAGATTATTTAGACGGTCTGTTTTTTAGTTACGGCTATTATTTTGCTCAAGTAACCGTAGACCCTTCTAATACAGATAAGATTTACTTAGCGGGTGTGCCGATTATAAGAAGTGATGACGGGGGTAAAACCTTTTCTGCCATTGGCAAAGAGAATGTGCATTCAGATCACCATGCCATTTGGGTCAACCCTAATAAATCTGGACATATCATTAATGGAAATGACGGCGGGGTGAATATTACCTATAACGACGGTGAAGATTGGATGATTGCCAATACTCCCGCTGTTGGTCAATTCTATGCCATCAATGTTGACCACCAAAAACCTTATCAAGTATACGGAGGATTACAGGACAATGGAGTGTGGAAGGCGCCGCATAACAGTCCTGCAAATCGCAGGTGGCTAAGTGAGGGGCAAAACCCTTGGAAACGCATCATGGGAGGAGATGGAATGCAGGTTCAAATCGACAATAGAGACGCTAACATCGTATATACTGGTCTTCAATTTGGAAACTACTATCGACTCAATTTAGCTGATAATTCAAGAAAGTTTATCACCCCAAAACACAGCCTGGGAGAATCTCCATATCGCTTCAATTGGCAAACTCCTATTTTGCTCTCAAGTCACAATCAAGATGTGCTCTATATGGGAAGTAATAAACTGCACCGATCTATGGACCAAGGGGACAATTGGACCAATTTATCTGAAGATTTAACCGCTGGAGGAAGAAAAGGGAATGTAGCTTTTGGAACACTGACCACTATTAGTGAGTCTGTTTTTGATTTTGGAACCATTTATACGGGTAGTGATGACGGTCTTGTTCAGCTCACCCGTGATGGCGGAAAAAACTGGAGCCTGCTCTCTGAAAACCTCCCTCAAAACCTTTGGGTGAGCAGAGTGGCAGCATCAAAACACAGCCCCTCAAGAGTATACTTAACACTAAATGGATATCGATGGGATGACTTTAGTGTTTACGCTTATGTCAGTGAAGATTATGGAAGCACTTGGAAACAAATTGCACAAGATATTCCGATGTCTCCTGCGAACGTAATACTCGAAGACCCACACAATGAATCAGTGTTATTTATCGGTACAGATAACGGTGTTTATGTGTCTGTTGATCGCGGAACTTCATGGGAAAGTTTGCAGCAGGGTATTCCTGAAGTCGCAGTTCACGACTTGGTCATTCAACCGGAAGCCAAAGATTTATTGGTTGGAACGCACGGAAGAAGTATCTACAGACTTAATATTGAGCACATCGAGGCGCTTAATTCAAGCATTATGAATAAGAATGTTCATTTCTTTAAGGTAAACCCTGTCAAAGCAAACAGAAGGTGGGGAATGAGCTGGTCGACCTGGTCAGAAGCCTATGTTCCGAGCATTGACATTCCTGTTTACCTCAAAAATGCATCTACTTATGTAGTTAGTCTAAAAGATGAAGACGGCGTAGAATTAATGCAAGACGCGCTGGATTTGGGTGCTGGATTGCACTATTTAAAATACGACCTCAGCCTATCCGAAAAAGGCATTCAAAATTACGAATCAGCTAAGGGTAAAAAACCCGCAAAAGCTTCAAACGGAATGTCTTTTCTTTCTAAAGGAACTTACACCTACAGCATTGTTTCACCTGATGGTGTGACTTCATCCACTGAAATCAAGGTGGAGTAAACGTTAAACAAAATCCGCTTTTCACAGGCGGATTTTGCTTTTTCATTTCAGCTACTATTGTTGCCAAGGATGGTTTTTTCGCTAAAATGCAATCGATTCTGTATTAAATAAAGTACCCGGCTTTTCATTTTTTTTGATATTTTTTATTTAAGTACTTGAATATCAATTGTTTGATAGATTATTTAGAATAAAACTATACAGATTTTATTTTAAGCCTCAACGTTGCTTAAAACCTTGTTGGGGTTTACATTTGTTGTGGTTTTAATCAATTAATTGACAACAATTATGTTTAAGTCTTCTTTGTTAAGAAAGATTGTTATGGCTTTGTCGGGATTATTTTTAATCTCTTTTTTAAGTCTGCACTTCGCGATTAATCTCGCCTCTGTTTTTTCAGAAGAAATTTACAATCAATGGTCTCATTTTATGGGCTACAATGGTTTGGTGCAATTTGTACTTCAGCCTGTTTTGATCGCTGGTGTTATCGTTCACTTTGTGATGGGTTTTGTGCTCGAAATTCAAAACAACAAAGCGCGTGGTACTGTGAATTATAAAGTAAGTGGAAAATCTAAAAACAGCAGTTGGATTTCCAGAAATATGATCATTTCTGGAGCGGTAATTCTCGCTTTTATTGGTCTTCACATGTACGACTTCTGGGTACACGAAATGAGTTATAAATACATTGAGCAATTACCTGTAAATGAGGAGCGCTACTACGCCTATACCGTACTTAAATTCGCGACGATTGAACGCACCGCAATTTATGTCTTGGCATTTTTTCTACTGGCCCTGCACTTGTTGCACGGATTCGCCTCTTCGATACAAACACTTGGATTAGATAATAAACTCGGTAAGGCTTTAAAATCATTCGCGACCTTATTTTCGATAGGGATTCCAGCAGGTTTCGCCTTTATCGCCTTGTTTCACCACCTTAATCAATTTTAAACATGGCAACATTAGATTCAAAAATTCCAGCGGGTCCTTTGGCCGAAAAGTGGAATAAACATAAAGATCAAATCAATTTAGTCAATCCTGCCAACAAAAGAAATATTGATATCATCGTCGTTGGAACAGGTCTAGCAGGCGCCTCTGCTTCTGCTACTTTGGCTGAGCTCGGCTACAACGTAAAAACCTTTTGTTATCAAGACTCGCCTCGAAGAGCGCACTCAATTGCTGCCCAAGGAGGGGTGAACGCCGCAAAGAATTACCAAGGAGACGGAGATAGTGTTTACCGCTTGTTTTATGACACCATCAAAGGAGGAGACTATCGTTCGAGAGAGGCCAATGTTTACCGACTTGCCCAAGTCTCAACAAATATCATCGATCAATGTGTGGCTCAAGGGGTTCCTTTCGCCAGAGAATACGGCGGACTTTTAGACAACCGCTCTTTTGGAGGAGTACAGGTTTCAAGAACCTTTTATGCCAAAGGTCAAACCGGCCAGCAACTTTTATTAGGTGCTTATTCTGCAATGAATCGCCAGATTCAGAGGGGAAAAATTCAATCCTTCACCCGTCATGAAATGCTTGATTTGGTGCTAGTAGACGGTAAAGCCAGGGGTATTATTGCTAGGGATTTGGTCAGTGGAAAATTAGAACGCCATGCTGCTCATGCCGTAGTTTTAGCTACTGGAGGATATGGAAATCTATTCTACCTCTCCACCTATTGTATGGGGGCTAATGTGACTGCAGCTTGGAGAGCTCACAAAAAGGGTGCTTATTTTGCAAACCCTTGTTACACTCAAATTCACCCTACTTGTATTCCTGTTTCTGGAGATCATCAGTCAAAGCTGACGCTAATGTCTGAATCACTTAGAAACGACGGAAGAATTTGGGTTCCGAAAAAAATAGAAGATGCTCAAGCTATTCGTGAAGGCAAATTAAAGCCCACACAAATCGCAGAAGAAGACAGGGATTATTATTTAGAGCGTCGTTACCCGGCTTTCGGAAATTTAGTGCCGAGAGATGTAGCCTCAAGAGCAGCTAAAGAACGTTGTGATGCCGGTTATGGCGTCAATAAAACTGGCGAAGCGGTATACTTAGATTTTGATGCAGCCATTATGCGTTACGGACGTGAAAAGGCAAACACTTCTGGTCGAAAAGACGCAAGTGATGCAGAAGTGAGAGCTCTGGGTGAAGCCATTGTAGAGGCGAAATACGGAAACCTCTTTCAGATGTACGAGAAAATCGCAGATGAAAATCCATATAAGACTCCTATGAAAATTTATCCAGCTGTGCATTATGCCATGGGTGGATTATGGGTAGACTACAACCTGATGACTACCATACCAGGATGTTATGCCGCAGGTGAAGCTAACTTTAGTGATCACGGGGCAAATCGTCTTGGAGCCTCAGCATTGATGCAAGGCCTTGCAGACGGTTATTTCGTGCTGCCTTACACCATTGGAGATTACCTAAGTGACGACATTCGAACAGGGGCCATTTCGACAGAATCAGAAGCTTTCGTTCAAGCCGAGGAAGCCGTTAGAACAAAATTAGAAAAGCTCATGTCTGGTTCAGGCAAGCATTCTGTAGATTATTACCACAAGAAATTGGGTAAAATCATGTGGAACAAATGCGGTATGTCTCGTAATGAAAAAGAACTCAAAGAGGCTATTTCAGAAATCGCTGCGCTTCGAGCAGACTTCTGGGAAAACGTCAAAGTGCCAGGAATGCTCGATTCTAAAAATCAAGAACTGGAAAAAGCCGGAAAAGTGGCTGATTTCTTAGAATTAGGAGAGCTCTTTGCCAAAGATGCCTTAGAGCGCAATGAATCTTGTGGGGGGCACTTTAGAGAAGAATATCAAACCGAAGAAGGTGAGGCCTTAAGAGACGATGAGCAGTATAAATACACAGCTGCTTGGGAATACAAAGGCACACCCTCAGAGGCTGTTTTACACCGAGAAGACTTGGTGTATGAGAATATCGAATTGAAAACACGATCATACAAATAAGAGTTGATTATGAAAATAAAATTGAACGTTTGGAGACAAAAAGACGCCACTTCTAAAGGGGCTATGGTCTCTTACGACCTAGATCAGGTAGAGGCAGACATGTCATTTCTAGAAATGATTGACGTCTTAAATGAAAAACTTATTTCAAAAGGTGAAGAGCCTGTGGAATTTGATCACGATTGTCGCGAAGGGATTTGCGGAACCTGCTCAATGACTATTAATGGCCGTCCACACGGACCTCAGCACAGAACAACAGCATGCCAATTGCATATGAGAAGCTTTAGCGACGGAGACACTATTACCGTAGAGCCTTTTAGAGCTGCAGCCTTCCCTGTGATTAAAGACCTTATTGTAGATCGAAGTGCTTTTGATCGCATTCAACAAGCAGGTGGATATATTTCGGTTAATACTTCAGGGAACCCTGTTGATGCCAATGCTATTCCTATTGAAAAAGAACATGCAGATCTGTCATTTAACGCTGCTACTTGCATCGGATGTGGTGCTTGTGTTGCAGCCTGTAAAAACGCTTCAGCAATGCTCTTTACCTCAGCCAAGGTTTCTCAGTACGCTCTGCTTCCTCAGGGACAGGTAGAGGCTACCACAAGAGTACTCAATATGGTAAAGCAGATGGATTTAGAAGGATTCGGAAACTGCACCAACACAGGAGCTTGCGAGGTTGAATGCCCTAAAGGAATTTCACTTGAAAATATAGCGCGATTGAACAGAGAATACCTCTCTGCTTCACTCAAGAAATAACACATAGTTCGAAAGACTTTGACAAGCCTCAACACCTGTTGGGGCTTTTTTATTAGAACTGCATTTCGGGCACCTCAGAATCAACTATTAAATCTCCTTCAGTAGCCTTGCGGATTTCATCTACAGAAACCCCAGGAGCGCGCTCTTTCAAAATAAACTGCTCTTCTCTAATTTCGAGTACCGCTAAGTTGGTGACAATCATTTTGACACATCTAACGCCGGTCAAAGGCAGACTACAGCGCTTTAATAGTTTTGAAGCTCCTGCTTTATTAGTATGCATCATCGCCACTATGATTTGCTCTGCCGAAGCGACCAAATCCATCGCTCCACCCATTCCTTTGATCAGCTTATTGGGAATCTTCCAATTGGCAATGTCTCCATTTTGAGCCACTTCCATGGCTCCTAAAACAGTGAGGTCCACATGCTGGCCTCGAATCATAGAGAAGCTCATGGCCGAATCAAAATAAGAGGCTCCTTCTAAGGCGGTTATCGTTTGCTTTCCGGCGTTGATTAAATCAGGGTCTACCTGACTTTTGGTCGGAAATGGCCCCATGCCAATAATGCCGTTTTCACTCTGAAAAGCCACATTGATATCTTGAGGGATGTAATTAGCCACAAGGGTTGGAATTCCAATACCAAGATTGACGTAATAGCCGTCTTTTAACTCTTTTGCGATTCGCTGCGCGATTTGGTCTTTGGTCAGCATGCTATTCTTGAACCGTTAACTTTTCAATACGCTTTTCGTAAGCGCTTCCGTGGTAAAGTCTATTGACGAATATGCCAGGAATATGTATTTCATTCGGGTTTAATGCTCCTTCGGGATACAACTCCTCTGTCTCGACTACAGTAATTTTGGCCGCTCCACACATGAGTGGATTGAAATTTCGCGCCGTGGCTTTAAAAATCAAATTGCCCGCCGTATCCGCTTTCCAAGCTTTTACAAAGGCAAAGTCGGCCACAAAGGCCTCTTCTAAAATGTAGTTCTTTCCGTTAAAGTTTCGACTTTCTTTTCCTTCGGCCACTTCTGTTCCATATCCTGCTGGAGTATAAAAAGCGGGGATTCCGGCTTGTGCAGCTCGACAGCGTTCAGCTAGGGTTCCCTGGGGAATGAGATCTACTTGAAGCTCCCCTGCAATGAGTTGTCTTTCAAATTCACCGTTTTCACCTACGTAAGAGGCTGTCATTTTATGGACCTGCTTTTTGTTGAGCAATATCCCCAACCCAAAGTCATCCACTCCAGCATTGTTGGAAATACAGTGAAAGCCACCTAAGTTGGTTTCTGAAATAAAACCAATGCTCTTTTCTGGAATACCACAGAGGCCAAAGCCTCCAAACATCAGTGTCATTCCACTTTCAAGTCCGGCTAAAAGCTCTTCTTTGGTGTGTACTTGTTTATTCAAAAGATTCTAAATCTAAATCGTCGTCGTCGAGTTCAATTTCCTCGTCCTCAAGTTCAGGCACTGAACAATCCACGCGCATGTCAAAATTTTCAGGCATGACAAATTCATCCATAGAAATACCAATCTCTGGATTTTCATAGTTCATCTTCATGTAATTCGCCCAGATTGGTAAGGCCATGGTTGCGCCCTGTCCATAGGCAATATTGTCAAAATGTACCGAACGGTCTTCGCCCCCAACCCATACGCCAGTGACTAAATTCGGTACCATACCCATAAACCATCCGTCCGAGTGATTTTGGGTGGTTCCCGTCTTACCAGCTATTGGATTTTCAAACATATAGGGATAACCTGTAACCACGTCTTGATACACCTCGTTGTCTGCGGCTACATCATGTCGCAAACGCATTCCTGAGCCCGCTTCAGTAACTCCTTCGAGTAATTTGACAATGGTATAAGCGATTTCCTTACTCAATACGTCTTTTGTTTGAGGCACGTGATTGTAAATTTCAACACCATTTCGGTCTTCAATACGCGTGACTACCACAGGTGCGGTAAAGACACCTTCATTGGCAAAAGTCCCATAAGCAGCAACCAATTCCATTACATTGATGTCTGGTGTTCCTAATGCAATTGAAGGAACTTTAGGAACATAACTGCTGATGCCCATTTCTTTTGCAATTGAGGCTACTGAACCTGGACCCACTCGGTCGATCAATTGAGCCGTCACAGTATTGATTGAGTTGGCTAATGCGTTTTTAAGCGTTCTATTACCCCCGCTGTATTTGCTTCCTGAATTTTTTGGACACCAGGCTTCAACATTACCATGCTTCATTGGGGCGATGCAATACTGTACATCAGGTAAAGAATCACATGGAGACATTCTGAGCTGATCTATAGCAGCTGTGTAAACAAAAGGCTTAAAGGTTGACCCTACTTGGCGTGTTCCCTGAAAGACGTTGTCGTATTGAAAGTGTTTGTAATCCACTCCTCCAACCCAGGATTTTACATGGCCGTTTTTAGGGTTTAAACTCATCATGGCCGATCTGAGGTAAGATTTATAGAGCAGTAGCGAATCCATCGGTGACAACAAGGTGTCTTTCTCGTTTCTCGGGCTGTCGTAATCAAAGACCTTCATCTCGACAGGCTTGTAGAAACTCGCCTTGATCTCATCCTCAGGTTTTCCGAGTTGTTTGAGCTTTCTCCAGCGCTCGCTATTTTTCATTGATCTATTGATAATTCCATCGATAACCTCCTGTTCTAATTCTACAAAAGGGGCAGTTGGATTTGTCTTTTTGTTGTTTTGTCTAAAGAAGGCTTTTTGAAGATTCTTTAGGTGGCCTACCATGGCTTTTTCAGCGTTTTCTTGAAGTCTTGAATCAATGGTAGTGTAGACCTTCAAGCCGTCTTTGTAAATATTATAAGGACTTCCGTCACTCTTAAAGTTTTCTTTGACCCATTTAGAAAGCCAGCTCTGCATGTACATTCTAAAGTAGGTAGCAAGGCCCTGTCGGTGAGATTCAGGTTGAAAATTCAACTCTAATGGCATGGCCTTAAGCGAATCACGGCGCTGCTGTGAAATGTAGCCGTATTTCTCCATTTGATTCAAAACGGTGTTTCGCCTGTCAACTACCAATTCAGTTCTTCGAATGGGATTGTAATACGATGAGTTTTTGAGCATACCTACGAGCATTGCTCCTTCTTCTATTTTGAGCGCAGAAGGCTCTTTTCCAAAATAGATGCGAGAGGCCGAGCGAATTCCATCAGCATTGTAATTGAAATCATAATTGTTGAGGTACATTTCTATGATTTCTTCTTTGGTGTAGTTGCGCTCGAGCTGCACGGCGATTACCCACTCCTTGAATTTTTGTAAAATAGCTTCTTTTAGATTTCTCGATCGCACACCGACAAACAATTGCCTAGACAGCTGTTGACTAATTGTACTTGCTCCACCGCGTGACCCCAAGAATAGCAAAGCTCGAAAGGTTCCTCTGGCGTCTATTCCTGAATGCTTGTAAAACCTGACATCCTCAGTAGAAATTAAAGCGTCAATGAGATGCCCTGGTAGCTCTTCGATAGACACTGGAGTTCTGTTGTCGCTTAGGTAGAGTTTTCCGAAGGTAATTCCATCGGATGAAATAAACTCAGATGCCAAATTGGTTTCAGGATTTTCTAAGCGCTCAAAGGTGGGCATCGGCCCGAAACCTCCTTTTGAAGCAATGACAAAGAAAGATGCTCCAATGAGAATGATCAAAAGCATTACAATCCAGAAGATTTTTATAAACTTCCAGTACTCTTCAACTTTTCCCCACACGTATTTTCCCATATAATTTGACTTCTTATTGTTGATTGTTTTCAGGTTTTATTTCTACGCCTACGTCAGTGATTCCACTCAATGCTGAAAGTCCTTCTGCAAAGCCTTTTTTTCGCATCAAATGGTTAACGCGCATTTTATATTCGCCTTTGTTCGGAAAAACCACACCCTGTCTAAAGAGCAATAGGTTTTCTACCACCGTTCCTTTGGATTGTCCCAGCCAATTTCCTTCAAGGTCTGCCATTTCGTACTCCAATGTGTCTACTAAGGTTCTGTCTGATGCTGGAAAATCTAAAGTTGACACCAAAAAGATATTGCTAAATTCATAGTCGATGTTATTTCGGATATGAATTAATATATCGTATCGATTAAGTGTATCCGTGACTGAGAATGTGTAATTCAAAGTGTCTGACTTTAACCACTCCGCATTTTCTAAAGATTGAAATTGGCTTTGACCTATGTCTGCGCAAGATATAAAGCTAAAACTCAAGACCAATACGGCTATAGACGAAATCAGTTTCACGACTTTGTTTTTTGTTTATTTCTAGGTCTGTTTTTTGATTTTCTTCGCTTCTTATTTCGTGGCTTATCAAATCGCGTTATGGAATCTTCTAAGACGTCCTTTTCTAGGTAACTCTTGATTTCATCAGTTTCTGAAGATTCTCCAATGTAATCTTCTATACTGCTGATTTTTTTTCCGGATTTGTTGACCTCAAGAATTTCTTGGACGACGTCTTTGTGAAGCTCATGCCAATTTGAAGGTTCATCTTTGTAGGCAAACCACAATAGCTCTTTAAAAATGTCTGTTTTTTGACAGAATGCCACTCCCTTTTCTGTTTGAAGTTTACAGTCTGTTGGAGGGAAATCTTTAAGTGCTTCTAAGTAGGTGTCTAATTCGTAGTTCAAACAACATTTTAATTTGCCGCATTGCCCTGCCAATTTTTGAGGGTTAAGTGCCAATTGCTGGTATCGAGCTGCAGAGGTGCTCACCGATCTAAAATCAGACAGCCATGAAGAGCAACAAAGCTCTCTTCCGCAAGAACCTATTCCGCCTAATCGCTGCGCTTCTTGTCGATAGCCGATCTGACGCATTTCTATGCGAATACCAAAAGCTTTTGCCAGTTCTTTAATCAACTGTCTGAAATCTACGCGCTCATCAGCAGTGTAGTAGAAGGTGGCCTTGGAACCATCGCCTTGAAATTCTACATCACTCAGTTTCATTTGGAGCTTGAGGTAAATGATAATCTCTCGGGCTCTTTTTTGGATTTCTTTTTCTTTATCTCTAGACGACTGCCATACGCTCACGTCTTTTTGAGAGGCTTTTCTATAAATTTTTTGAAGTTCGTCTTTATCTTTTTCAGCTCCCTTTTTTTTCATTTGCACTGCGACAAGAGGCCCGGTTAGAGAGACGATTCCCACATCGTGACCCGATTTGGCTTGAGTCGAAACGACATCGCCTATATGAAGGCTTAAGTTTTCGCTGTTTTTATAGAATTCTTTTCGGCTGTTTTTAAATCGAACTTCAACGTATAACTGTGCAGGTTCATCCTCGGGTTGCATATTGCTGAGCCAATCAAAAACCGTCAGTTTATTACAAGAGTCAACGCCGCAAGAGCCGTTGCTCTTACATCCTGGATGTATTCCATTTGTGCTGCAGGTTTTACAACTCATTTCATCTTCATTTTGCAATAGTAAAGATACTGATATTTATGCTCCCTTTTAGCGGGCAAAAACAATACACTTTATATGGCGAAATGAATTAGGTGCAGATGTTAAGAACTAATTATAAAGCCTGCAATTTTCATGTAGAGAATAGCTTAATTTTGAGAATCATTAATTCAAGAGTTATGAGTAAAGACGAAAATCAAAAGCTAAAAGCGCTAAAATTAACATTAGATAAACTCGATAAAACCTATGGTAAAGGTGCTGTCATGAAGCTTGGAGACAGTGTTGTCGAGCAAGTAGAGGTTATCTCTTCTGGTTCTTTAGGTTTAGATATGGCTTTGGGTGTTGGAGGATACCCAAAAGGTAGAGTGATTGAAATTTATGGGCCTGAATCTTCAGGAAAAACCACCCTTACATTACATGCCATTGCTGAAGCTCAAAAGAATGGAGGTATTGCTGCTTTTGTGGATGCTGAACACGCATTTGATCGTTTTTATGCAGAGAAGCTCGGTGTGGATATTGACAACTTGATTATTTCACAGCCCGACCACGGTGAACAAGCTCTTGAAATTGCTGACAATTTGATTCGTTCTGGAGCTATCGATATCGTAATTATTGACTCTGTAGCTGCCTTAACCCCAAAAAGTGAGATTGAAGGTGAAATGGGAGATTCAAAAATGGGACTGCATGCCAGATTGATGTCTCAAGCCCTTCGTAAACTCACTTCGACCATAAGTAAAACCCAGTGTACGGTAATCTTTATCAACCAATTGCGCGAAAAGATTGGAGTGATGTTTGGAAACCCTGAAACCACCACAGGTGGAAATGCACTAAAGTTTTATGCTTCGGTAAGGCTTGATATTCGAAGATCTTCTCAGATCAAAGACAACGAGGGTAACGTCAGCGGAAATAAAACAAGAGTGAAGGTGGTGAAAAACAAAGTTGCCCCTCCATTTAGAACGGCTGAATTCGACATCATGTATGGGCAAGGTATTTCTAAGGTAGGTGAAATCATAGATCTCGGAGTAGCCTATGACATCATCAACAAAAGCGGTTCATGGTTTAGTTATGCCGACACCAAATTGGGTCAAGGTAGGGATGCCGTGAAAAATATTTTACTAGATAATCCTGAGTTGTCTGAAGAAATAGAAGCTAAAATTACTCAAGCTATTAAAGGAGAAGCTTAGAGCCTTGTCTCAAGGGTTAGCGATAAGGTCGTTTTTCATTTTTTCATAGACCTCATCTTTCAAGGCGTCGATTTCTTCTAAGGAATCTCGTTTTTGCCAAGGAATGATGTCTATAATGCGGTATCTGAGCTGACCAGGGCCACCGTGAAAATACGTCCAGTTCAAACGTTTTTTACAGTCGTAAAAATTAGCCACTACAATTTTTAGTTTGTGTTCTGCTGCCATAGAAAAGCCTCCTCTTCTAAATTCCCTGAGAAGAATCTCTTCTGGAGGAACACCTGCTTCTGGAAAAATGGCGATACCTCTTTTGTTGTCCATTTTTTCTTTTATGCTGTAATAGACTTGCCTTCTACTTTCCGCACTTTCCCTTTGCACTAAAACAGCAACTCTTTTATAAATGCTTCCAAAAAGCCATGTCTTGCTGAGCTCTTTTTTGCCTACAAAAACAAGGGGATGAGGACAGATATGCATCAAGAGCATCACGTCTAATTGACTGGTGTGATTGGCTACAAAAACGAAAGGAGGCTCGGGCAATTCTAAACTGCCTTCTAATTTTTTTGGAGTACATCCCATGCAAAACAGAATGTATTTTGACCATACGTTTCGCGCAAACCAATAAAGGTTTGAATAGTATTTTTCTTTGGTCGACAGGAGTAGTAAGAGGGGAAAGAACACTATTACTGGAACACCAGCCAAGATGTAAAACCAAACTCTGTAAAGTATTTGAAAAATCGCCTTCATACCAAAGGCCAAAAATAAGACTTAATTCTTATTTAAAATGAATTTAAATAAAAGTCTTAGCGCAAATGCTCCGGTAGTCGACTGATGATTTCTTGTTCTCCAGGCCCGTGTCGCTTAATTTCAATTTTGTCGGACGTTAAATGAAAGATCGGATATGATCCCAAGACATCCTCTGTTGAATGGGTTCTTACCACGAGCTTTATGCCTCTTTTTCGCGCGAACCTTCGTGCCCTTCTCCAATCGGTAATGGAGCCCTTAGGATCTCCACTCAAATTAGCGCTTGTACATAGCACCGAAGCATAGGTTTTGCCTTGAAACAGTTCTGGTTCTACCATAGGTTTAATGGCTTTTTCTAATGCGATAAAGACATCTCTAAAAGGCCAGTTCAGCAGTAATCCTTGATGGGTGCCTGAGCGAACAAGTACAGAATCAAAATTGCTTTCAGCGACATCGATTCTCATAAATGCCCCTGAAAAGACTTCTAATTTTTCTGGCGCATCTAATGCTTCTGGCAAAGAACCTTCATTTGCAAGTCTGTGAAATGCATTTAAGTTTCCTATGGCTGAACCGTAATTTTTTTCAGGTAATCGCTGTTTAGCGTGATTGAGGGCTTGAGCGCCAGCTTGGGTAGGTGGTGCAATTAAAGTATAAACTGTTGACAATTGAAACATAACCACAGGATAGTCAGAATGAAAAATCTTCATGATTTCATCAACAAGTCCATTGTCATTGATCCACATCTTTTTCATCTAAACCTCTAATTTTCCTGAAAGTAGTTTTCCGTAAGTATTCATATTGAGTGGCATCCCCAATGTTTTCATCGCTTGATAAACTGTTGCCGTTGCAGCAGAAATAACGGGTTTACCTAACAGCTCTTCTGTTTTGGCCAAGACATCTAAGGATGGCATTTGAACACAGGCCGAAAGCACCACAGCTTCAGCCTCTTCGGGCATACTAGACGCTATAGCAATCAATTGATTTTGATCTAATTCACCCACTTGTAAATTGTTGGTCACTGCCAAAGAATGTGAATGTATAACCTGAACACCTTCATCTTTGATGTATCCGCAGACTGTTGCAGTTAATGAAGGTAAATAAGGTGCGATTACCGCAACCTTTTGAACATTAATGTCTCTTAAGGTTTGTACTAATGCTCCTGCGCTTGTAACCACAGGTATTTCTTTGTCTTCAGAAGAGGCCCCTTCTCTCAAAGCTTTTTCAGAGATGTTATGTGCGCCCTTTCCTTCTACCATTACAGCAACCAAACAAGCGTAGAGAATGATGTCAACCGAAGCATCTGCCAAGGATTCAGCAGCACCTACTGCGCTTAAATTCATTTGCTTTAATTCTTCTCGGGATACATTTTTAAGCCCGACACGTGCGGAATGATAGGTAATAAGTGGTTTTGATTCAAAGTGATTGGAATTGATCGCCTGTGGAATTTCTTTTTCCATAGTGATATTGGAGCTGGGGACAATCATTCCAATTCTAATGTTTTTTTTCATCGCGCTTTTCTTTTTGAGCAGATTCGGGAATGCGAATTAGCGATAATTAGAGATTCTTAAGTTAAGCTAATTTAAAAAATAGAGAATTTGAATTGTTAATAACTTTCTCTTTTTGAATGAGTTATAGTTTCTATTAATCAATAAATCAACAATTTAGCCTGAATTATTTGGATTTTCGCTTAATGTTAATAACTTTAGATTTATAAGAATTTCGCTACAAGCTTTATACGACTAACACTACGAAAACCTCAAGACCAATGGAAAAACTAACGATTTTAACACTGATTTCAATGATTTCAAAAAACAGAAGAAACTCAGAAACTGATAAAATTGTTCAGATATTTTCAGACAAAACAGGCATCCCTTCAGCAGAGTTTTATGGTTCTCGAATGAAAGAGGCTGTATTACAACTCTACGACAATGATTACAGCAAGGTCGTTCAAGCGGTTCAAGCCCATTATCCTGTTTCACAGGAGGGAGTTTGTAGAGGTGTAAACTTAGCTTTTCAAAGACGCAGATCAAATTCATTTGTGGAGCGCTTTCAAAACTTCTTTTTTGCCAAACAGTAAAATTTGATTTTTATTTTTTTAAACCCCTAGATGCGCTTAATTTGTACCTCAAAATAAAACGCAATGTCTAGAATCCTGACCGGTATTCAAAGCACCGGCACTCCTCACTTAGGTAATATACTTGGCGCTATCTTGCCCGCGATTAGCCTCTCTAATCAGCCCGACAATGAGTCTTACCTGTTTATTGCTGACATGCATTCTTTGACTCAAATCAAAGACGGCCAAGCCCTAAGACAAAATACTTACGCCACCGCAGCGACATGGCTCGCCTTTGGATTAGACACTGATTCTACAGTTTTTTACAGGCAAAGCGATGTGCCTCAAGTCACCGAGCTCGCCTGGTATTTAAATTGTTTTTTTCCATATCAAAGGCTCACCCTGGCCCATTCTTTTAAAGACAAGGCCGATCGACTCGAAGATGTGAATGCAGGTCTCTTTACTTATCCTATGTTGATGGCAGCAGACATTTTACTCTATGATGCTGATATCGTTCCTGTAGGGAAAGATCAACTGCAACACTTGGAAATGACCAGAGATGTGGCGCAACGATTTCACGCAAAATTTGGAGAGACTTTCGTTTTACCTGAGGCGCAGATCAGTGAAGAAACCATGTATGTGCCCGGTACAGATGGCGAAAAAATGAGCAAGAGCAAAGACAACACCATTACTCTTTTTGACGAGCCTAAAAAACTCAAAAAAACGATCATGGGAATTCAAACTGACTCTAAAGCCCTTGAAGAGCCTAAAGATCCGAGCAACGACAATGTATTCAACTTGTTCAAACTATTGGCATCACCAGAAGCTATTGAAGAAATGAGCGCCAACTATCTCGCAGGCGGTTACGGCTATGGACATGCCAAAAAAGAACTTTTAGAACTGATTCAAAACAAGTTCAAAGAACCTATGGAGAAGTTTCATTACTTCATGGATAACAAGTCCGAAATAGACGAGGTTTTGTGGAATGGAGCACAGAAAGCTCAATCTAAAGCCGAGGAAGTATTAAAGCGCGTCAGAACTAAATTAGGATACTAGTTCATCACACTTTTTCATACCAATATCCATTTGTTCTTTTCAAATAAGCCTTGTGCTCAAGGCGAACTAGAGCAAGGGTAAGCTCCTCTTTTGAACACTTTAATTTCTCCATTAGCTCTTGAGTGGACATTTTCAATTGTCTTTGAGCCAATTCCATAATGCGGAGCTCCAAAGGATGTAGTTTTTGCTTTGAACAGGCTTCTGTTTTCTCTAAAGGCCAATTCAATTCTCTGGCAATGTCAAAAGCTGACAGCACCCCGATTGCCTTTTGTTGACGAATGAGCAAATTACATCCCTGACTGTAGGTGTCCGTCGTTCTCCCTGGAAAACAAAAAAGGGGTCTGTTGTAATCAAAAGCGTATTGAGCTGTGGTCAAGCTTCCTCCTTTCAGCGCCGATTCAACCACCAATGTCGCCCAAGAAACCCCTGCAATAATTCTATTTCTTCGAAGAAAATGATGTTTTAAAGGTGCCGTTCCAGGAGGGTATTCACTCAGCACCAAACCGTCTCGTTCTATCGCTTTAAATAAAGTTCGGTGCTTTTGAGGATATACAAGATCGAGCCCATGGGCACAAACCTGTACGGTTTTTAAATCTGAACTTACCGCTAGCTCTTGCGCACAATAGTCTACTCCGTAAGCCAAACCGCTAACGATGACAGGGCTTAACGAAGCCCATTCTTGAATACAGCTTCGAATTAAATAAGACCCATAGGCCGTCATTTTTCTTGTGCCCACTATGCTCAGCACTCGACTTAAGCTTTTATTCAGCAAGGAGATATCGCCTCTGTAATAAAGAATCAATGGGGGCTCGTCGCATTGTCTCAATAATACGGGGTAGTTTTTGTCACTCAACAACACCCACTTCATTTCAGCTTGTAAGGCTTGTTCGAGCTCTGATTTTGCTAGGTTGAATTGCTCAGGACTTATCCGCAAGGCTAACTTTTCAACCACTCTATCGATGTCATGCAATTCGTGCTTTAATTCATTCAAGCTGAATTGCAAATCAGTCTTGAGGTTTCTCAATACTACGTGATAGATTTCTTGCGTTTTAATAGAAGGTATTTTTGTGTAATTTTCTTTTGTTTCACTGTAAAAACATATCAGTTATAATGTAGATATTTGCAATATGGATATCGGAATGCATATCAGTAGCTTACTCTACTCCAAACCGTTTGTGGTCATGCCTGAATTTGGGGCCTTTGTGACCAACGCATCTGGGGCGGCTGCATTTGCCGATCAAGGTCACTTAATGCCTCCGCACAAGAGCATTAGCTTCAATCCCTACCTTCAAGAAAACGATGGCGTACTCTGTGAACACATCGCTCAAAAAGAAGACAGAAGTATAGCCGAGATAGAAAAGGCTGTTAAAAAGCTGGTCAAAAGTTGGCAAAGTAAGCTGGCCTTAGGAGAAAAAGTACAAATTGAAGGGCTTGGCGTATTAGAAAAAACCAACGACAGTGTAGTGGTGAGTTCGTTTGCCAAACAAAGTCTTTTAAAGAGCTCCTATGGTCTTGGAGTAGTTGAAATTCCATCAATAGCAAAAGGAGTTCCCATTGAAGAAAAAGTAGCCCAAGATACAAAGGCAGAGAGCTTAGCTGCTTACCAACTCAATGAACAAGTTGTTGCCGAAAAACTTGATTTGGTCAAAGAAGAAAGTGCAGATGTAAATCCTTGGTTCAAGTACTCGGCCTTGAGCTTGCTAGTGGTTTCACTCGTAGTTAGCGGTTTTTACTTTTATTCTCAATATCAAAAAATGCTGGCGGCAGATGAAGCTGCAGCCAATGAACAGGTTTTAAAAAGTATTGAAGGTCAAATCTTTTATGCTGAAAGTCCAATAGAACTTCCAGCCATAGAAGTGAGAGTTGTCAAGCGCTATAATGTTGTAGCCGGATCATTTAGAAGCAAAGCGAATGCCGAACGACACATTAGTACCCTTGCAGACAAAGGAGTAACGGCTGAATACCGAACAAGTCAAATGGCCGAAGACGCCGAGCAAACCATGCATCACGTCGCCTATAAAAGCTTTACATCTTATCCCGAAGCTCAGCGCTATTTAGACGAAATAAAGTCTTCTATCGAACCCAATGCCTGGATATTGGTCGATGAAATAGAAATTTCTGAATAAACAAGAGATATGAAAGGTAAAACACCTTCTGAATCAAGAACTACAACGACTGACATGGTTCTTCCGAGTGAGACCAATCACCTCAACCACCTTTTTGGAGGAGAATTACTGGCTAGAATGGATCGAGCCGCTTATATCACGGCGCAAAGACATAGTCAGCGCATCGCAGTTACAGCTTCTGTTAATCATGTTGCCTTCAACAATGCTGTTCCTGTTGGAAGTATTTTGAGTTTAGAAGCCAGTGTTTCAAGGTCATTTAACACCTCTATGGAAGTTTTTATAGATGTTTGGACAGAAGACCGAATTTCTGGGGTAAAAACAAAAGTAAACGAAGCCATTTACACCTTTGTTGCTGTAGATGAAGCCGGAAAACCCACCTCAGTTCCTGAACTCATTCCTGAGACTGCTCTTGAAATAGAACGCTTCAATGGCGCCTTAAGAAGAAGACAGTTGAGTTTAGTGTTGGCAGGTAAAATGAAACCTGCTGAGGCCCACGAATTGAAAGCAATTTTTGAGTAAGGTCGACTTCGACTACAACTTATTGACCCAAGTTTCAGGATTCAAGCGCTCTTTGTTTTTATAAACGTAAAACTTCAACTTGGTGACATTCTCTATTTTGTCAGTGTGAATAACCCCTAATGATGTTTTAGCTTCAATTTTTTGACCTTCTTTGACATAGACGCTTTCTAAGTTGTAATACATGGTAATATAATCCCCGTGTCTGACATAAACACCTTTAATTCCTTGTCTGTTGGTCATAATGGTCATTACCTGCCCTTCGTAGATTGATCGCGCTACAGCGCCTTGTTCTGTGGCAATAGTTACTCCGTTGTTGTTTAGCTTTAATCCAGGATATAACTTGTCTGTGTACTGACCGAATCCTTCACTTTTAATTCCTTTTTCAACCGGCCAAATATGATTTCCTTTGTTCGCTGCAAAGTTCCCCGCAATTATCCTGGCCTCAGGTGTCAACTCAAAAGTAGCTGTGTTTCTGCTCGAGCTTGATTTTTTAATCTCCCGTTCAATTAAACTTCTAATCTCTTGATCGATTCTTCGTTGTTCAGCAATTTTTGCCTCGATTTCTTTTTGATACTTGGATTCGTTTTGTCGAATCGTAGTGAGTATCGACTCTTGTCGTTTGCGCTGTGAGAGTAAATTAGCTCGTGCGTAAGTATTCTCGTCTAACAGGCTTTGTTTCTCTTTTAATTGGCCGAGTAGTTCTTGATTTACACGTTCGAGTTCGACCTGGCTTTGTTCTATTTTCTCGCCTTGAGATTTTCTAAAATCTGCGTATTGAATCATGTAATCCCATCGCTTATACGCCTCCTTAAAGCTCTTTGCCGACAACAAAAACATCAGTCTGTTTTTCTCTAAGTTTTTCTGATAGGATTTGCGAATCATCAGAGCGTAATCTTCTTTTAAAATTCTCAGGGTTTCTTTGAGTTCAGCTGCCTGTGTTTCGTTGTTTTCTATTTGTTCTTCGAGAATTTGAATTTGTTGATTGGTGATTTGAATCACCCTGCGGATTGCAGTCGATTGTTGACCTAAGGCACGCAGCTCTTCTAAAACTGAACCTTCTTGCTTTTGTTCTTTTAAGAGCAGTGCATTGATGTTTTGTATTTCACGATTGAGTTCTTGCTTTCTTCTCTCTAGATTTTTTTGATCTTCTGTGCGCTGTGCAACAAGACTCGAAAAGCTTAAAAGAAATATAAAAAGCAGTTTACCCTTCATTCTAAAATACTTTTATATCCAGGGGGGATATTGTAATTAAATTGAACTTTCCGGTTGTATTCAGCCTGTGTCCATTGCAGGTCTACTTCTATATCTGTTCCCTCCACGAGGGATTGTAATGTGATACGGTTGGGATAAAAGTCTGACGCTTTTTGGTACGCATAGGTAATACGAGCCCCTTGATTACTTTTTGAAATGCGGTAATCTTGAGCGATGAGCTGCAGTGTTTGTTTGTCAAATCGCAAACTAAAGTCGTAGGCTTTTTTATTCTTGTTGGTCAATACCCAATAGGAGTCTTCGCTTTTAAGAAGAAATGCCCTTCTCGAATTTACATCGATCAAGGGTTTCGCAAAGAGTAGATTTTGCAATTGGGTAAAGTTTAGCTCAACACCAATTAACTCTTGTAAATAGTTGTAATCACCATCAAAATAAGAGCGTTCTAATTTGTTGTAATAGCTCAAGCGTTCTTGATCAAGATAGGCCTTTAGCACTCCAAATGGTGCTGAAATCAGAAGGGCCGAATCACGTTCAAAACGCACTGTGCTGGTTACTGTTTGGTTTTTTCCATTGTTGTTTAACGACATTCGTAAACGCCCCCTGAGTGAATTGAGTTCAATTGCCTTTTGACTCTGCTCAATAAGAGAAGACTTACTGGTCGCTAAGATGGTGTTATCCGCTTCAACGCTTGCTTTCTTTACTCCACAAGACATCACTCCTAAAAGTAGAATTAAATAACTGAAGCGTTTGGTCGTATTCATAATGCTGTTAAGCTTTTAATTCGCTGTAATCCCCTATACTTATCTTGGTAAAAGATCCGTCAAAATGAACCTGATTTCCAATCATAGCCTCTTTTAAGTCGGCGTTTTTCACCACAGACTGTGACTGTATAATGCTGTTAGATACTGAGCTGTTTTCTATAACAGTTTGGGACCCTATAGATACATGAGGCCCTACCTTGGCATTGATGAGTTGTACTCCTTCAGCAATGAAACAGGGTGGAATAATCGTCGAATTGGTGTTTTGGATGTTTTCTGCGATAAGCGTATCACGCTGCTCCTCTTGCAAGAAATCCAACATTTTTTTGTTGGTCTCAACGGTTATGTCTTTGTTTCCACAATCCATCCATTCACTTACTTCACCAGTGACAAAAACCTTGCCCTTTTGAATCATGCCTTTGATTCCGTCGTTTATTTGATATTCCCCTCCGTGGGTGAGGTTCTGGTCGAGAACGGCTTGTAGCTCTTCTTTTAATTCTGCGATTTGCTTGAAGTAATAAATCCCTATAACCGCCAAATCAGAAACGAATTCAGTTGGTTTTTCAACCAATTCTACAATATGCCCTTTTGGGTTGAGTTCAACAACTCCATATGCTTCTGGCTGATCTACTTGTTTGACCCAAATGGCCGCATCTGCATTTTGATCGATCTTGAAATCCGCCCGAATCAGGGTGTCTGCATAGGCTACTACTGCAGGTCCATCTAATGAATCTTTAGCGCACATAATGGCATGACCTGTGCCCAAGGGTTGGTCTTGCCTGTAAATTGAGCACTTTGCTCCTAGACTTTGGGCCAGCTCGTGTAATTGCTCGACAACCTCATCTCCAAAAAAAGCTGGATCACCGATGACAAAGGCCACTTCGTCAATGGGCTGATCGACTATGGCTGCAATATCGCTCACCAATCGATGTACAATGGGTTTACCAGCTACGGGAACAAGAGGTTTTGGCACGGTGAGGGTGTGAGGCCTTAACCGAGAACCTCTTCCTGCCATTGGGACTATTATTTTCATTTTCGATACAATTTTATTTTTTTCCAGTACTTCCGAAACCGCCTGAGCCTCTTTCAGAATCACTGAGCTCCTCTACTTCTTCAAATTCGAAGTTCTCATGCTTACAAAACACCATCTGAGCGATGCGCTCTCCCTGTTTAATTTCGAATGCATCCTTTGAAAGGTTTACTAGTATCACCCCTATTTCACCTCGGTAATCCGCGTCAATCGTTCCAGGAGAATTCAGCAGTGTAATTCCGTGCTTTGCAGCTAACCCGCTTCTAGGGCGAACTTGAACCTCATATCCTTCTGGAATTTCTAAAAATAAACCGGTCGGTACAATTGTGCGCTCTAATGAGCCTAACACGATTGTTTCTTCGTTATTAGCTCTAATGTCTACTCCTGCAGAAGCTACAGTCTGGTATTGAGGCAGGTCGTTTTTGGACTTATTGATGATCCTAACTTTCATTTGCTTGATTTTTATAGTGTTTTAATTCTCTTCTCAGAACAAAACTACTAAAAGCGAGAAGGAGAATTCCGGATTTCCAAAGAACTTTATCAAAAGGGATATAAACGATATAAGCTAAAACTAAGGCCAATATCAAATAGGTCAAAATACTTTTTAAATCGTATGGAATCGGGTTGAATTTCTTTGAAAGCAAAAAAGAAAGCAAGGCCATAAAAAAGTAAGCGCTTAAGGTCGCTATAGCCCCTGCATAGTATCCCCATCGCGGAATAAAAATGATGTTGATCAGTAATGTAATAAAAGCTCCTCCCCAAGAAATGTAAGTGCCTATGATGGGCTTGTCAATAATTTTATACCAAACTGACAGGCTGTGGTAAATCCCTAAAAACAGCGCTGCGTATAAAACAATAGGCACTATGCTTAAGCCTTCTAAGTATTGTTCTTTGGCGATGAATAGCTGCGCTATTGGTTCTATAAATACCACGACAGTTAGAAACAAGATGGCTCCAAAGGATACAAAAAAGCGTGTAATTAAAGCATAGATCTGATTTCTGTTTTCCGCTTTCGCCTGTTTAAAGAAAAAGGGCTCAACCCCCATTCTAAATGCAGTCGCGAACAGGGTCATAAATACTGTCAACTTGTAACACGCGGCATAAATTCCGGCCTCTTTACTCGAGAGCATTTGATTGATCAAAATTTTGTCGAGTACCTCATTGATTGTAAAGGCTATTCCTGCAAGCATAACCGGCAAGGCATACTTCAACATGCTTTGCCATATTTTCAAATCAAATATTCCTTTTTGACTGAAATAAGTATTAGCAAAAATGAGTAATGTGAATCCACTTGCAATGATGTTTGCTAAAAAAATATAGGTAATCGCCTTTCCGTTTTGATCTGCTCCTAGAAGCAATAAAAAGAATAAATTAAATCCGAAGTTTACCGCCACACTCAATGATTTAATCATCGCGTATTTCATCGCTTTTTCTTTCGCTCTCAACAAGGCAAAAGGAATGACCACTAAGGCGTCTAAAACCAAAATAGCCACGACATATCTCAAAAATTCGAGCCTTATTCCTGTAAGTTCAGCTAATTGAGGGCTTAGAGCGTATCCCAACAAGCCTAATGCTATAGAACTCACAAGAAGGGAGATGAGCGCAGTAAAAACCGTGTTCTCTTTGTCGGTGTTTTTGTGAAAAAACCTAAAGAATGCCGTCTCCATTCCATAGGAAAAAAGGATGTTAAAAATGGCGATCCAAGAATAAATTAATACATATTCACCATAGCCCGAAGAGTCTATGAAAACTGCTGTATACAAGGGCAATAAAAGAAAAGACAAGGCTCTGGGAAAAACCGTTGCAAAACCGTAGACCAGCGTTTGCCTAAACAAAGAAGCCATTGCATTCATATGGGTTACTGTCTAAGGATTGGTTTACTATTAATTTGTGCTTGAATGCGCTGGGTTTTTTTGGTGTAAGCCCCTTGTATTTTAAGATCAAAACTTCTCACCAATACCGCAGATGAACTGCCATTTCTTCCTGAAGTGCCCGTTCTTTTGACCTCTTCTAATTTATCGAAGTTGACAAAAAAAGTAGTGCGCGTTTGATCTGAAGCTTTAAGTTCCAACCACTCTTTTCTAATTTTTACATAAAATCGCGTTGAAGGCAAAACGTCGTTACCGCATTGAATAATCAACTGTTGTTGTATTTCTTGCTCAGGCCTACCACCATATATTGTTTTGAGTTGAGCAGAAGTGATTTCAGGCCAAATGAAGTCTACAGCACCGAGTATAGAACAAGAACTCAGCATAAAAAAAGCAGCGCTGTACAGCAAAATTTTACGCATAAATCGATTAAGGTTTCTATAAAGATAACCCAAACAATTTAGGGCTTAAGCTGTTCTTAAGAATTTAGGGCTTCGGCACCACCCACGATTTCAAGAATCTCGTTTGTAATGGCTGCCTGACGCGCTTTGTTGTAAGTTAACTTTAATTGGTCTTTCAGCTCCTGTGCGTTGTCTGTGGCCTTGTGCATTGCCGTCATTCTTGCGCCGTGTTCGCTGGCAAAAGAATCTCTGATGGCTTTAAAAAGTTGTGTTTTAAGTGCCTTGGGAATCAATTGGCTCACAATCTCAGCAGCTGATGGCTCAAATATGTAGTCTTCTGAAGTCTGATTTTCTTCACTCTCCACTGGCTGAAGTGGTAAAAACCCTTCTGTCTTGACTGTTTGAGTTGCGGCATTCTTGAAGGAGTTGTACACTACTTCAACCTTATCGTAATTCTTGGCGATAAAGCTTTCGATAATGTCATCGGCAATAGGCGCAACCTCACTGAACTGAAGGTTGTCGAAAACTTGGCTAAAGTCTCCAGCCGATTTGTATTCACTTCTTTGGACAAAGTCTGCCACTTTTTTTCCAATTGTGATAAACTCAACCTCAGCGGTAGTTGAATACTGCTCTTGAAGCTCTTTTACGCGTTTAGTGATGTTAGAATTGAACGCTCCACACAATCCGCGATTAGAACTTATTGCCACAACCAAAACCTTCTTAATAGGTCTTTCAGCAGAATAAGCGTTAGAAGAATCATCATTGAGATCAGCACTAAGGCCGTTAATCAAACCGGTCAAAGTTTCTGCATAGGGCCTCATAGCTGTAATGGCGTCTTGAGCCTTTTTGAGTTTGGCAGCAGAAACCATCTTCATTGCAGAGGTAATCTGCATTGTTGAAGACACCGAGGTGATTCTATTTCTTATTTCCTTCAGGTTTGCCATAGTCTAAGCTATAAGGTTAGTTTTTATTCAAATTTTGCAGATACCTCAGCAGCTACTTTAGTCAATGTTTCAATCGCCTCATCTGTAAGTTTGCCAGATTTAAGAACGTCTAAAACATCTCTGTGCTGTGCGTTTAGTACTTCTAAATAATCACTTTCGAAAGCTTTTACTTGATTCACAGGAACATTTCTCAACAAGTTTTTTGAACCGGCAAAAATGATTGCTACCTGATTTTCAACAGTAAAAGGATCGTTTTGAGCCTGCTTTAATATTTCAACGTTACGTTTACCTTTCTCGATTACATTCAAGGTTGCCGCATCTAAGTCTGATCCAAATTTCGCGAAAGCCTCAAGCTCTCTAAATTGAGCCTGGTCTAATTTTAATGTACCCGAAACTTTTTTCATTGACTTGATCTGTGCAGAACCTCCAACCCTTGATACAGAGATACCAACGTTAATTGCAGGTCTAACCCCTTGGTTGAATAAGTCTTGCTCTAAGAAAATCTGACCGTCTGTAATCGAAATTACGTTGGTAGGGATATAAGCAGAAACGTCACCAGCCTGAGTTTCGATAATTGGCAATGCAGTCAATGAACCTCCTCCTTTTACCTTATCCTTAAGGCTTTCAGGAAGATCATTCATTTGAGCAGCAATATTATCATCAGCGATAACCTTAGCAGATCGCTCTAAAAGTCTTGAGTGTAGATAGAAAACATCCCCAGGATAGGCTTCACGCCCCGGAGGTCTTCTCAATAAAAGAGAAACCTCACGGTAAGCCACAGCCTGCTTTGATAAATCATCATATACAATTAAGGCTGGTCTTCCAGTATCTCTAAAATATTCTCCAATTGCAGCCCCAGCGAAAGGAGCGTATACTTGCATAGGAGCAGGATCTGATGCGTTCGCAGCAACAATCGTGGTGTATGCTAATGCACCTTTATCTTCTAATACTTGAGCAATGGCTGCAACTGTAGAAGCTTTCTGACCGATTGCTACATAGATACAGTAAACAGGTTCTCCTGCATCATAAAATTCTTTTTGATTTAAGATGGTATCAATACAAACTGTAGTCTTACCTGTTTGTCTATCTCCAATAACCAGCTCTCTCTGACCTCTTCCCACTGGAATCATCGCGTCAATAGACTTGATTCCTGTTTGTAGTGGTTCGTTTACAGGTTGTCTGTAAATTACTCCTGGCGCTTTTCGCTCTAATGGCATTTCGTAAGTTTCTCCGGAGATTGGTCCTTTACCGTCAATAGGATTACCCAAGGTATCTAAAACACGTCCAACTACTCCTTCTCCAACATTGATAGAGGCGATACGCTCTGTTCTTTTAACTTGAGAACCTTCACTTACGTCCTTTGAAGCTCCTAACAATACGACACCAACGTTGTCAACCTCAAGGTTAAGAACAATCCCTTGCATTCCGGTTTCAAATTCAACAAGCTCACCGTATTGTGCGTTGGAAAGCCCAAAGACACGTGCAATACCGTCTCCTACGCTTAACACAGTTCCGACTTGATCTAGCTTGGCGCTTGCGTCAAACCCTTCTATTTGTTGTTTTAATATTGCTGATACCTCAGCAGCTTTTACTTCTGCCATTTTATAGACTTTTAGAAAATTCTCTTTTAATTCGTGTTAATTTGTTTTTGATGCTTGCATCAAATTGGTTGTCGTCAAATTTTAAGACAAACCCCCCGAGAATACTCGGGTCAACTGTATTTTCAAGACTTATATTTTTAAGTCCTTGTTTTTCAAGATTCGTAATAATTGCTTTTTGAGAAGACTCGTTCAAGGCCACTGCGGAAATTACAGTTACCTTTTTCGTGTCATTTAAAGCTTGACATTTTCTGTCGTATTCATTAGCGATTTGAGCGATTAAAGAAAGTCGCTTGTTGGTGGCTAGAACATCGATTAAGCTCTTGACAAGACTTGAGCTATCTGAAAATATTTTATCCAAATAGGTCTTAATCACCGTTGAAGAAACTGTAGTGTTTTGCAACAGCTGCTTTAACTCGTTTGAGCTTTCAACCGTTTGAGCAATTTGCGCCATGTCTTTGGCAACCGCCTCGACATTGTTGCTTTCAACTGCAGCCTCAAAAAGTGCTTTTGCGTATCTTACAGATGCTCTAGAATTTATCATTTAGGATAATTTTACTCCGTCAATAATGGCATCGATGTGAGCAGTCTGCTTTTGATCTTTTGCCAACTCGTCTTGTAATAATTTTTCAGCCACCGCAATAGATAGTTTAGCTACTTCAGTTTTGATGTCTTCAAGTGCAGCTTTCTTCTCGCTTTCAATAGTGTTTTTCGCTTTGTCTATGATTTTTTGAGATTCTGCTTGAGCCATTTCCTCTGCGTCAGCAATGATTTTATCTTTAATTGCGCGTGCCTCTTTTAGCATTTCTTCTCGCTCTGCTCGAGCTTCTTTGAGAAGACGGTCGTTATCGCTGTTCATAGCTTCAACCTGCTCTTTAGCCTTTTGTGCGGCGTTTAAAGCGTCTTGAATTCCTGATTCACGCTCTTCGAGTGCACTTAATATCGGTTTCCAAGCAAATTTGATCATCAAAAAGATGACTACCAACATCAATACGGTTTGTATGATGAATAGGCCTGGAGAAAAATCGTTTAATAATTGATCCATACGTTTTGTTTAATGACAATAATGAATACAAACAGGAACCAACCGTCCCTGTTTGTATAGCTTAATTATTACTTTCCTAAGAAGATTGCAGCAAATGCTAAACCTTCTAATAAAGCCGCGATGATAATCATATTTGTCTGGATTTTAGAAGTCGCTTCTGGCTGGCGTGCGATACCCTCCATAGCTTTACCTCCGATTTGGCCTAAGCCAATACCAGCACCTATTACAATTAATCCGGCACCTACTAAATTTGGAATTGTCATGATTTTGAGTTTATGTTAAACGAAATAATTACGAGTTAATGATGTTCGTGTTCTTCGACAGCCATACCGATAAACAATGCCGAAAGCATCGTAAAGATATAGGCTTGTAGAAAGGCCACTAACAGTTCTATTATGGTTATAAAAAGTGATAATGCGAATGATAAAGCGCTTGCTCCAAAGACTCCCATTGTGCTTCTCAATGTAATCCCAATTGCGATGATACTCATCACTACAATGTGTCCTGCTGAAATATTTGCGAAAAGACGAACCATAAGTGCAAACGGCTTAGTCAAGGTTCCCAAGAATTCGATTGGCGCTAAAATAATTTTCATTGGAATCGGAACACCCGGCATCCAAAAAATGTGCTTCCAATAATCCTTGTTCGCACTGAAATGTGTAATGATATAAGTAAACAAGGCTAGCGAAAAGGTCACTGCAATCTGCCCGGTTATATTGAAGCCGAAAGGCATTAGACCTAAAAGGTTTGACACCCAAATAAAGAAAAAGACGGTCATTAAAAAGCCGATAAACTTTTTGTATTGCTTCTCTCCAATATTCGGTTTGGCTATTTCGTCCCTAACGTATATCACAAGTGGTTCTAGAATTCTAGAAAACCCTGTTGGGATGCTGCTTTTCTTGTATTGCGCTGCAAGCCTTCTGAACCAGAAAATCAATAAGGTGAAAACGAGCAACATTCCAAAAACACTTTTGGTGATAGAAAAGTCTAATACGGCATGTGCATTGTCTGGATGATGATCTTCGTCAAAATGTATCTCCGTTTGCCCTTTGTCGAGTTCATAGATTTTTTCGTGGTATTTGACCAAAGACACTCCTTCTTTTTCAACAATCACATGGCCAGAGTCATCGTGGTGAAATTCTGAAGAAGAAAAAAATCTGAAACCACCGGAAGTTTTTACGATGATTGGAAGCCCAAAGCCTACGTGTTTACGCTCACCATGACTGTCGTTATAGGAGAATAAATGGAAATCGTGGGCGTCTTTAATGTGGTGAAGAATGTATTCGGCAATTTCATCATCTTCGTCGATGGCATTTGCCTCTTCGTGGTGTCCTTCTTTAGGATCTGAATCCTTTGCGTGCACTGAAAAATTCCCTGCAGAAAAAAATACAGCACAAAGAATTGAAACAATTTGAAGCTTAGACGTTAAACGCATGCTTGAGTTGGTCTTTCAAAATTTTGTGCAAATGTAATTAAAGTGATAGAAAAGTCTAGCTATTTTTTGGCTTTTTTAGACCAGATGGCTCAAGTATTTTCAGAACGGGCTAACCATCGAATTAATACAATGACCTCTAAGGCGGTTGAAAGCAGAAAAGGTAACAGGTCGTTTTGTAGGTCGTAGTTTGATTCGCTCTTAAAGAGAGCTGAAGAAGAGCCCCAAACTATCCCGTACAATATGGGTTTTGCGAAGACTGAAATCAAAAAGATAAATCCTACATTTTGGAAGTTGTGCTTTGCATTAAGCCGATACACTACTGTCAGAAAAGCCCAAGAAAAGAGATAAAAAAAGAGGTAAATGAGCAACAATCTTTGGCTAAAATTGACAGCTAAATGAGCTGTTGAAACCGAGATTAAGCCAGCGATATAAAGTTGCTTTTTCAATTGCTTTTTCGAATGACGTCAGAAATAATGGTATACATAGCCAGGCCCACCCCTATCATAGTCAATAGTGGCTCCCAGTATTCTTTCTCTGTGGAAATTGCAGTTTTTGCGCCAATCCAATTGCCTAAAAAAATATACAAGAACATTTTTATGCCCATTCCCGTATATTCTATATAGCGAGAAGGCTTAGGCAATATTTTGTTTGTTTTCTTCTGTGCCAGCAGGTTTGGTCTCTGTAGTTTTTTCAACCGTCATGGGTGCTGATCTAGAGCTCATTTGACACTTAGCGTTGAACTTAGCCCCTGGAACGATATGAAGTTTTCCTGCTTGGACTGTACCTTCAATGGTTGCTGTTTCTTTTAGGAATAGCGTTTCGCTTACTGCTATTTCTCCTGTGAAATATCCCTCAACATCTGCGCTTACGCATTCGATTTTGCCATTTATTCTTCCGTTTTGGCCGATAACGACTTTTCCGGATGTTTTGATGTCTCCTTCTAATTTTCCGTCTATCCTAAAATCGTTTTCAGATACGATATTACCGGTAATTGAGGTGTTCTTTTCTATTCTATTTGGCTGATTTCCTTGACTTTCTCCCATGAATTTTCCTCCTTTGTTTTCGAACATTTCGTTTGTCTTGTTTAAATTACTTAAAAATCTTTGGCCTGATTGGAACATAATCGGTCTGCAAAATTAACGGCTCTTTTTCGAATTTAGCGTGCTTTGCGGCAATAAATTTTTATCTAATTGGGCTTTTTCATAGTCTTCTATACTCATGATACCCACCAAATTAGAGCGATTTAAATTTTTGTTTAAAGTTAAAAAAATGCTTGCATCTTTCTCGTTGTCAAATTCCGAGAGAACGATAATTTTAAGGTTTTTATCGAAATAATCAATGAAAACCTCCTGTCTTTCAGGAGAAAAAGAAATTGACGCCTTTTTGATTTGAGCGATAAGGTCGTTGATTTGGTCTTCGTTGTAATCTCCGACCTTCCACAATATGTAGCAAGAGCCTGAGGCTTCTTTTGATCTTTCATCGAACAGCCCGCTCAAAGTGTTCATGAGCTTTTGTTTGTCGGCTTCGGGATAAAGCGCTTTAAATTGCGATAGTTTTGGTTTAAACGCTTCTAAGCCTTTAGCCCTCAAGGTGGCGAGCAAGTCGTAATAATCCAACTGCGCTTTTACTGAACGATCAAAAACCACAAAGGCGTTTTTTCTTGAAAGCTCAATCAGCTCGTCGTATTTCTTTGCTTGAAACAAACTGTCGGCCTCTATGAGCAACCTGTCTTTGTTTTCGTTTAGGGCTGCTAATGCTTCTTTAAAGTTCGAACTGTTGATGTTTTTGAGATATCCTGCCTGAATAGATTGAGGAAATTTTTCCAATATCGATCTCTTCAGTTGTTCTGCCTTTTCAAATTCAGACTGATTTAAGGCAATTTTGTACAACTCAAAGCGGGCTGGCAATTCTGCAAATGCGTCTTCTTTTTCTGCCAATTGAGAAAATCCATCTTCTGCTTTATCGGTTAAACTAAAACGATATTCATACAACAGATTAATTTGAAAGTTTTGAAAATCGATTAACTGCAGTAAACTGTCTGACTCGCGTTCGGTGTTTGGCAGTGTGCTTAATTTTGCTTGGGCAACTATTTTTAGGCTGTCTTGTGAATTGTCTTTTTGGGTTGTTTTTTGGATGATCTCAGTGACTCCACCTTGATTAGAAGATTTCAAAAACCAATTGTCTGACTTTAAAATTGCACCCCATTTTAGACGAAAGGCTGCTCTACCACTGGTAATTCTGCGCGTATTGTCAAAGTAAAAATTACCCGAAGAAGTGCTGTTCTCGAGTGCTGCCTGCTTGCGCTCTTGCTCCTTAATCATTTGCTTTTTCAATGCATTGACCACGTATTCAACACGCTCTTCTTCATTGAGATTCATCAGAAACAAGATGCTGTCTGCCGTTGCAATTTGTCGAGAATGCATCTTGAGATCTGCTAAACTTTTGATTTTCTTAGACACCTCTCGTTTCTCTTTGGGAAGGGTCAATAGCGGATATAAGCTGTCGTAGTAATTAGCCGCCAACAACAACTCTTGTCGGTCAAAAAAATAGGCAGCTTGATCTCTGTAATTCTCGCGAAGAAGCGCTCTAAACTGTCCTTGAGCACCTCGATTAGACTGGGTATATTTTGATAAAGCCAGGCTGTCTTCGCCCTTACGCATTCTGAGTTTTGCCTCAGTGCGCTCCGCAAAAGGTTTAAATGATTTGTACTCCCAATAATCCTCTATCTGTTTTAATTCTTGTAGGGCTTCGTCCACCTCTTCCCAGAGGTTTATCGCACTCAATTTTGCCGATAATTGCAAAAGGGCTGGAGCTCTATGCCCAATTTTAATCACTTCTTTATACGCCAGATAGGCACTGTCTAATTTTTGATCTCTTTCATAGAGCTGACCTAAGAGATATGCCCATCTGGCCTTTTTTTCTCCTAATTCAGCCAGTGCCACAGCCTTTTTGAGGTAGGCTCTGGATAAGGACTTGTTTTCGGCGTCTAAGGCAATCTGAGATTGAATTAAATAGTACTCAAGAGCAACCTCTTTGTCGATTCTGTCGACTTTGACATTGCGCAGTTGAGATAGTGAGCGGTCAACATTATCTGTTCTGTAGTAGATTTTAGCAATCCAAATATGGGCTAAAGCCTTATTTGATTCGCTTCTGCTCTGACTAAGGACCTTGGTAAAGGCTTCGATTGCCGGCACAAATCGCTGGTCGTAATAACGCGCCTTTCCCAATAGGAAGTATGCGTCTTCAATGCGCTGGTTTTTTTGTTTTGAGCCAAAAACCATACTGTGCTTTTGAATGGCTTTTGTTGCTTTTTCTTCGGCTCGTTCAAAATTTTCATCATTGGCGACATCGTCTAAAAAAACATCGAACTTCTCGGTAGGAAATGGCTCTATCGGCAATAAATCGAGGTAGTTGTTTTTTTGCTCTGCCTTGAGTTGATTCAAGCCCGCCTCTAATGCAGTATTCCCATTGTAGAGTACATTATAGGTGGTGTTGAGTTCGTGCCAGTTTCTATTGACAAACTTATCTTTTTGAGTGCTGCACGAATTTAAAAGAAGTGCGCCAATGACTGCATAACTCAAGTGATTGAGATTGAATGTTGCAGTTCTAATAAAGCGGCTTAACTTCATCTACTTGACAATTTCGTTTTCAAAGTATTTTTTGAGGTCGACTAGAGTTAGTTCTGACTTTAGGTTGTCCTTCACTACCTTTCCTTTGTCTAGTAATACAATTCGATTGCACACATCTGTGATGTGATGCAAGTCGTGACTAGAAATCAATAAGCATCCATTGTGCTTTTCTGTGTAGTGCTGAATCAAGGTTTTTAGTCTAATTTGAGTAGAAGGGTCTAAGTTGGCAAAGGGTTCGTCTAAAATGACTATTTCAGGTTCGCCGATGAATGCAGCAACAATGCCTATTTTCTTCATGTTTCCCTTTGAAAAATCTCTGATGTATTTCTTCTTGTTGAGTACTTCGCCGTTGAAAAAATCTTCAAACCCGCCCACAAAATCTAAGACTTGTTGTTTGTTGAGCCCTCTGAGAGATCCTATAAACGTAAAATACTCCTCAGGTGATAGATAACCTATTAAGAAAGATTCGTCTAAAAAGGCTGCGGTATGCGACTTCCATTCTTCGCTCTGGTCTACGCGAATTTCTTTGTTGGTAATGTGACCCTGGTTCGCTTTGATGAGATCCAAAAGCAAACTAAAAAGGGTAGTTTTTCCTGCACCGTTATTTCCTACTAAGCCTAAGACTTCACCTCTGCCAATGTGCAGTTGTTCAATTTCAAGAACGACTTCTTTTTTGTAAGATTTGACAACATTACTGACTTCGATCATGATTTATAGGCTTTTAAAGTGGTGTATTTTTCTTTCTTGTAAACTTTTTCGATTTGACGGAATACCGGCTTTTTAAGTGTGAACCCTAAAATTGAAACAGCAATAATCGCAATGCTCGCTAATTCGTGAGAGAAATAATAGGCGCTCAATCCGTATATGAGTAACGGTAAGGCTAGTTTGGGTAAAATCAAAAGCATGGTTTTGTAATTAATCGCACTTTTGTCTCCGAAGGCCTTTTTGTTCGAGCCTAAGTCAATTTTTGTCTTTACAAAAGCACCTCCCCACAAAACCATGTACGAGTTGATTCCCAAATTGTAAATCATGCCTAAAAGCACATAGCGATAAGCGTCCCAGCCCAAATACAAGTAAAATGTAGCAAGTATTGTCGAGATGATGATTGCAATTTGTACGAGATACCATTTCGAATTCAAATAATCGATATAGCGTATATTTTGGCTCATTAATAGGGGATAATATGCGCTATCCCAGCTCGGCACGTATTGTCCGAAACTGAACATAAAGCCTCCTGTGACAAAAATTCCAGCAAAGAATTGCCAAGCAGGTGACTCATAAGATTCAACCGCTCCTGTGAAAAACAATAAGCCATAAAAAACAAAGATGAATCCCGCAATCACTGCGCTCTTAGATCTCTTATTTCGAGTGATCAAGGCCAGGTCCATTTTCAAAAATGGAGCAAGCGGCCCGAAACGCTCTAAAAAGGTGTAGTCGTTCTCTCTAAACTTCGTTTTCTTGTCTAAAAGTCCGGCATCTAAATACATTTGAGACCGGTATTGGTAGAATACCAAGGTGTACAAGAGTACAACCCATAAAATCAAGGCTCCTATAACCAAGGGGTTTAGGCTTGAAAACGGTGCGAAAATTTCAAAACTATATGGGGTGACGTCGACTCCAAAATAAAATTGAAGAGACAACAAGCCAAGAAGAAGACTAAGCATTACAGCAAATACTACCTTGCTATTGTTGACCAGCATATTCAAAAAGTGATTGGCCAAAAGTGCAATGTATATTGAGGCCATCCAAACACAGGTCTCGGCAACTGGATATCCTTCAACCATCAAAATAATACCAAAAGGTATAATAAAAAAGAGGTGGCTTACATTAAAAAAGAAAACAAGGATTTCAGCAAGTTAAGCCTTACGATTTTTCCCTTTTTAATAGGCAAATAAAGGTACTGCTTGATGTCTGCAACAGGCATTTTTTGCATGAGGTAGCGAAAAACCAAATCCCCTAAAACATAGAAAAGCATATATCCATGAACAACGTCTAAAGGATCTCCAAGCTCTAATTCTTCGATAATGAAAAAAAGGCCAATCCCTAAAAGTAGAAAAACAGCTACAAAGTAAACCACAAAAAAGCCCACTAGAATTCTCATCCAAAGGGTTTGCCCCCAGGTGGGAGATCTTAAGAGTTGTTTGATTTGCAGTGAAAAATAGTTTCTCATGAATAGGTTATAGCGCTATAAAAATAGGCATTCGCATAAAAAGTATACCCTTACCTTTGTAAAAAAAGAAAAGCGCATGGAGTTTAACGCCCTAAAGGTAAAGCAGGTCAGACGTCTTACTGACAAGGCTGTAGCCGTCAGTTTTGAAATCCCCAAAGAACTCAAAAAAACGTATGCCTTTAAAGCAGGCCAATACGCCACTGTAGAACACCAGCATCAAGGAGAGGTTATTAGGAGATCCTATTCTATTTGCGCCGCACCTAGCGAAGGTGAACTCGTCATGGGAGTGAAAGAAATTCACCAGGGTAAATTTTCAGTTTATGCCAATCGAGAATTGTCTGCAGGTGATGCTTTAATGGTCTCAACTCCAGAAGGGCGATTTACCTTTGAAAACAACAGATGGCGTTCAAAAAACATCCTTTGCATTGCTGCCGGTAGTGGAATCACTCCTATAATGAGCATTGCCAAAGAAGCGCTTTCAAATCACAATTCAAATACAGTTTATCTGCTTTATGGAAACCAGTCTGAGGCAGACGAAATGTTCGCTGAAGAATTAGATCAGCTTCTAGCCGCTTACCCTGAACGCTTAAAACTGTTTAGAACATACAGCAGAGCGGCTTCTGATAAAGGTGCCTTTGGGCGCATAGACAACGCCCTCTGCCTTCATACGCTGAAAAATGCTTTTGGCCAGCCGAAATTAGACCTCGCTTATTTATGTGGGCCAGAAGGGATGATTGAAACCTTAAAAGAAACCCTTCAGAAATACGGAATGCCACAAGACAAAATTTTGTACGAGCTGTTTTATTCTGAAAAAGAAGAGGTCAGCAGCGGTCTTGAAGGTCAGGTGCTTATCGATGTGCTTATCGATGGCGTGACCCACAGCATTAATGCTGCAGCTGACAAATTGGTCTTAGACAGTTTGCTCGAAAACGACTTAGACGCCCCCTATTCTTGTCAGGGAGGTGTGTGCAGCAGTTGTATCTGCAAAGTGAAAAAAGGTGCTGTAGAAATGGTCAAAAATCAAATTTTAACCGACAGCGAAATAGCACAAGGGCTTACCTTGGCTTGTCAAGCCAAAATTACTGAAGCGCCACTTTCAATTGACTTTGACGACGTTTAATCGTTGGCCTTTAAATAAGCTTCAATAGCTTTACAGCCGTGTTCGTAGCCAATGTTATAGGCTTTTTCTATAGCTGTTTTGTCTAACAAGCCTATGGACCTCAACTCTTTAGGGGCGATATAAATATCACAGCCGTCGAGCTTTTTGGCCGTTGAAGAGTGAATCATAATGCTCGATACCCGTGTTGTCAACTGTATGGCATTGCTGATGTCTTTTTTCTGTAAAGAATTGATGACTGTGGTGTTTGAGCCGATTTTTAAACTCTTTTTTCGCACGTACTCCAATGGAAAGTTGTTTAGTATCCCCCCATCGGCATATATTTTTTGATCTATTTCGACAGGGCTAAAAACAGGTGGAAGCGCGGCACTGGCCAACAGAGGCCTTATTAACTCTCCTTCTTTAAAAACCACCTCTCTGCCCTCACTCAATTCTGTGGCGATTACATATAGCTTTGATTTAAGCGCCTCAAAGCTTGAATGCCCTAAATAGGATTGCAAAACCTTATAATATTTATCCGTATCAAAAAGCCCGGCTTTGTTAAATGCAAAGTTGTTTGGACGAAACAAGGGCGTTTCTTTAAAAAAATTGAGGATTTCTTCACAGGGATTGCCGTTGCTGTATAAGGCCCCAACCAATGCACCAATCGAAGCGCCTGAGACTTCATCTGCCCTTAGGTCAAACTCTTGCATCGCCCTTAGTAGCCCAACATGAGCAATGCCTCGTATACCTCCTCCCGATAAGATCAACGCTATTTTATTCGATGCCTCTTTAGCCATATTACAAATTTAGAATCTCCTTGATGCGTGAGTGTAATGACTCTTGATTTATAGAACGCATGGCGTCTTCATATCCGCTAATTTGACGCTCGCCAAAAATAGAAGAGGGTAGTTCAGGGTATCGCTGGTAGTCTGGTAAAAAACTGTTATTAAAAGGCTGAAAAAGCGGTTGATATCCTGCATAAGGATGTGTGCTTCCCCAAAGGGTAATAACAGGAACACCAAAATTGGCCGCCATATGACCGTTTGCAGAATCCATGCTAATCATAAGGTCTAATTGTGTCATCAAGGCTAATTCTTTTTCAAGATTCATGCCTGCATTGGTTTTGAGCTGCTTTGACTTTTTACACCACGCTTTGAGTCGATCTTGTTGAACCCCCGGAGCCCCAAACAACAAGATTTCAATATCAGAGCTGAAGTCGCAGATCTTATCAATAAGGATCTTCATTAAATCTTCAGGATAGGTCTTTGAAGAATGAGCAGCAAAGGGCGCCACGCCTATGCGTATTTGATTTAAATTCTTTTTCGCTGATTTAATTGGCTTTAAATCGTTCATGCTCAGTTTAAACCCAAAATATTCGAGAACCTCTAAATAGGCCTGAGCCTGAGAAGTAATGGGTTTCAACGAAGTGTTTGCTGTTTTTAAAAACTTCTTTTTAGCTGCTCTGCGCTTATCGATTTTTTGCGTTTTAGCGCCCTTCAAAGCAAGTGCTGAGCAGACGAATGCAGATCGCAAGCTCGAATGCAAATCCATCACCAAATCAAAGGGCTCTAACTTCAAAATGCGTTGCAGCAACGAAAAGATACCCTCTCCTTTTTTGAGTCTAATAAACTCAACATTTGAAAGGTCTTTGAACAAAGGAATAAAAGCTTCTTTGGTCAATATAGAAAGGCGCTGATTGGGATATTTGTGTTGAAAGGCTTTTAGTACAGGAAGGCACATGGCCACGTCACCCATGGCAGAAAAACGAATAACTAATATTCTAGCTTCTTTTGGCACGCAGAACAGGGTTTAACTCATCGTCGTTATACATCTTCATCTGCTTATAGACCTTCATGTATTTTTTTCCTTCTGAAATGTCATTAAGCAATTGCTCAATGGCTGTACTGAGGTCTTCTTTTTGCTCCAACAATATGCTGAGTTTTTGTTTGCAGGCGCTAAGGTGCTCCTCAGAGGCATCTTTACGACTGGCCTCTTCTTGCATGTGATAAATTTTTAAAGCCAGAATGGATAGGCGGTCAAATGCCCAAGCCGGACTCTCTGTGTTGATGCTCGCATTCTGGTCTACCTCAACCGACTTGTACAACTCTAAAAAATAGGCGTCCAAATATTCTACTAAATCGGTTCTGTTTTGATTTGAAGCATCAATTTGTCGTTTGAGCGCCAAGGCTGCATTAGGTTCAATTTCTGGGTCGCGTATCAGGTCTTCATAATGCCACTGAACAGTGTCAATCCAGTTTTTAGTAAACAATAAGTCTTCTATACTCCCCTTTTCATAAGGCGACGGCATTTCTTGGTTGACATCGTCTTTGATGTGATAGGTTGAAATTGCTTGATTAAAGATCTCGAACGCTTTCTGTGTAAACATTTAGCCTAAATTTTTTTGCTAAGATAAATCCTATATTCCGTTAGAGAGAAGCGAGCTTAAATAATGTGCTCTTTTCGCGCTTAAATTTTTGCATTTTCTGACTGAACAAAACTTGCATTAATGGGCTTAATGTTTATTTTTGCTGCAAATAATAGAATTATGTGGTCTTCGATCTTTTACGGTATTGCTGATTTATTTGAAAACTATTTGTTCATTCCTTTCAACTTGTTTAGAGCTATGGAAAGCTGGTGGACATCTAACGCCGTAAACTGGATGTTTTTTGTCGTAGGTATTATCGCCTCAGTCTACTGGATGGGCGAGCTCAAAAAATACAGCGATAACGGAGAAGAAGACAAGTCTATTTCTTCTCACTCTTACCTCTAATTATTCGGTTTCTAAGTCGAAACCAATATCTTTTCTAAAGGTCATCCCCTCGAAACTGGCTTTCGAAAGTTGCTCGTAGCTCTTGTCTAATGCGTTTTGAATCGTGCTGCCATAGGATGTAAAGGCAAGCACCCGACCTCCATTACTCAACAGTTGTCCGTTGTCTGTTTTTGTTCCGGCGTGAAATACAATTCGGTCATTGTCGATTGGAGCTAAGCCTGTTATGGCTTTACCTTTTTCATAAGACTGAGGATAGCCCTTTGAAACTGCGATTACTGTAGTTGCTGCCTCTTGAAGTTCTTTGTGTTCTACCGCATTTAAATTTCCTAAGGCAATGGCCTTGAAAAAATCGATGTAATCGGTCTCAAATCGCGGAAAAACTGCCTGGGTCTCAGGATCTCCCATACGCACATTGTATTCAATTACAAAGGGGTTTTGATCGACAATCATTAGCCCTATAAAAACAAATCCACGATAGTGATACCCCTCGCTTAAAATTCCCTGAACCGTTGGCTTGACAACCGCCTCTTCTATTTTTTTAAACAAGGCTTTGTCTTCAAAGGGGACGGGAGAGATGGCGCCCATTCCTCCAGTGTTTAGGCCTGTGTCACCTTCTCCGATGCGCTTGTAATCTTTAGCTCGTGGTAGCACAATGTAGTTTTCTGTTCCGTCAACGGCAACAAAACACGACATTTCGATTCCTTTAAGAAATGCTTCGATGACCACTTTTGAAGAGGCTTCTCCGAACTGCTTGTCTTTTAAAAAGGCGATTAAGGTGTTCTTTGCTGCATCAGCATCTTCTGCAATCACCACGCCTTTACCCGCTGCAAGACCGTCTGCTTTGATAACATATGGAGCCTGAATCTGGTCGATATAGGCCAATGCCTCTTCTAATTCATTTGCCTGAAAACTTCGGTAAGCCGCAGTCGGAATATCGTACTTGCTCATGAATTCTTTGGCAAACTCTTTGCTTCCTTCAAGCTGAGCTGCTGTAGAATCTGGCCCTACTACAGCGATTTGCTGAAGTTCTTCTTCGGACCTGATAAAATCTACAATACCGTCTACTAAGGGCTGCTCTGGACCTACGACCACAAGATCTATGGCGCGCTCCAAACAAAACGCCTTAACAGCCTGGAGGTCGCTGATGTCTAAATTGACATTTGTAGCTAAAGAAGAGGTTCCTGCATTTCCTGGTGCCACGAATAATTCGCCGCATGAAGGGCTTTGTGCAATTCTCCAAGTCATGGCGTGTTCTCTTCCTCCAGATCCAATAAGTAGTACGTTGTGTTTCATTTTTATTTGGTGTTGTGCTTATTAAAGTCGCGATGCTCGGTTTTATTGAGCTCGGTTTGCGATAGGGTTTTAAAATAGGCTAAGGTTTTTTGCATCCCTTCATGGCGTTGAACCTTAGGCTCCCAGGACAACAGTTCTTTAGCCTTGCTGATGTCTGGTTGTCTTTGCAGAGGATCGTCCTTAGGTAGTGCTTTAAAGCTAATTCCTTTAGATGATTCCGTTAGTTTTACGATTTCTTTGGCAAAATCGAGTATAGTGATTTCTTCAGGGTTGCCGAGGTTAACCGGCAAATGATAAGGCGTCATAAGTAGGCGATACAATCCTTCAACCAGGTCAGAGACATAACAAAAAGAGCGTGTCTGCGAGCCGTCTCCAAATACGGTGAGTTCTTCTCCTCTTAGGGCCTGTCCAATAAATGCCGGAATAACACGCCCGTCGTTGAGGCGCATGCGCGGACCATAGGTGTTGAATATTCGAGCTATGCGCGTGTCTAGTTCATGTACCCTGTGATAGGCCATCGTTATTGATTCTTGAAAGCGCTTGGCTTCATCATAAACTCCTCTAGGGCCAATGGTGTTTACATTTCCGTAATAGGTTTCGTCTTGCGGATGCACCAAAGGGTCTCCGTATACCTCAGAGGTTGAGGCAATCATAAACCTTGCTTTTTTTGCTTTGGCCAATCCTAACAAATTATGAGTTCCAAGAGCTCCTACTTTAAGCGTTTGAATGGGAATTTTCAAATAGTCAATTGGGCTTGCGGGAGAGGCAAAGTGCAAAATATAATCCAAAGGTCCTTCGACTTCGACATAGTCAGTGACGTCGTGCTGAACAAAGCTGAAATCAGCCGTGCCTTTTATGTGATTGATGTTTTTTAAATCTCCTGTAATGAGGTTATCCATTCCGATAACCTCGTATCCTTTGGAAAGAAAAAGGTCGCACAAATGTGACCCCAAAAATCCGGCTGCTCCAGTAATTAATACGCGCTGTTTAGTTGTGCTCATCACTGTAGAAAACTGCTTAGTTTATCTGCCATAAGTCTATCGTTTGACAGGCGTTTTACTTTGTTCTGGCCACCTAGTTTGCCCTCTGCACTCATATAGGCTTCAAAGCCTCCTTTGGCCACAGCGCTAATCACAACAGGTCTCAAGATGTTTCCTTCTAATAAGTCTTTGTAATAGATGTTTTGGCGTTGCATACTCTCATCGATAATTGCGGCAAAAGTACTGATGTCCTTCGGCATTTGATCAAATTCCACAAACCATTCGTGATAAGGTAGACCCTCTTTAGGATTAATTTGAGGCGCAACACTAAATTCATTTACTCTGGCGTCTGTTTGCTCAATCGCTTCTTTCATGGCTTGTTCGACCTCCTTGGCGATAACGTGTTCTCCAAAGGCTGAAATGAAATGTTTCACTCGCCCTGAAACGATGATTTTATAGGGTTTTAGTGAGGTGAATCTCACTGTGTCTCCAATATCGTAACCCCACAGGCCTGCAGTGGTCGAAAGAACAAGTGCATAGTCTTTTCCCAATTCAACCTCTTCGATATTAAGGCGGGGAGGATTCTCGTCAAAATAATTTTCAATAGGGATGAATTCATAGTAAATACCCGAGTTGAGCTGCAACAATAATCCATTGTCGTTTTGATCATCCTGAAAAGCAAAAAAGCCTTCACTCGCCGGAAAGAGTTCAATGCTGTCGACCTTTCTGCCAATTAAATTTTCAAATTTCTTTCGGTAAGGCTCGTAATTAACACCCCCATAAACAAAGAGCGAAAAGTTTGGAAATAGCTCGCCTACTTTTTTGCCTGAACTCGCCTTAAGTTTTTCAAAATACATTTGAACCCAAGAGGGAATACCCGCAATGAGGGTCATGTTTTCTTTTGAAGTTTCTTCAACGATTGCATCAACCTTATCTTCCCACTCTTCGATGCAATTGGTCTCCCAGCTCGGCAACCTGTTTTTAAGCAAATAAGAAGGAAGGTAATGCGCTGAAATTCCCGAGAGGCGACCTACATTAATGTTGCCTTTTTTGGTCAAAACTGGGCTTCCTTGCAAAAAAATCATTTTGCCATTTACGTAATTGGCGTTCTTCGTTTGGGCAATGTAAAAGAGCAGAGCGTTTTTTGAAGAGCGCACCTGCTCTTTCATCGATTCGGCGGTAATGGGAATGTATTTCGCGCCTGAAGTCGTTCCTGAGGTCTTTGCGAGGTAAGCGGGTTGCCCTGGCCACAGTACGTCTTTTTCGCCTTCTATAATTCGGTGTACATACGATTTGAGTTGCTCGTAATCTCGAACAGGAATCCTGTCTTTAAAAGAAGCGTAGTCGTTTATGTGATTGAAGTCGTGATCTTTGCCAAAAGCCGTTGAACGCCCTTGTTCGATGAGATAAGACAAGGTTTTTTGCTGGGCTTTGAGCGGATGATCAATCCATTTTTTTTCTTTGTTGTAGGTGTATTTGGCAAAGGGGATTGCCAAAATTGATTTTAAGGTCATTGTTGTCGAAAATCAATATAATCTGAAGGATTGACTGCTTTATCATTGATCCAAAGCTCAAAGTGCAAATGAGGGCCGCTCGAAAACTCTCCGGTGTTTCCAACCGAGGCAATTACTTGACCCGCGTTAACCCGTTCTCCCTGTTTTACAGCAAGTATTCCGTTGTGTTTATAGATTGAGGTCAGCCCTTCTTTGTGTTGTAAAATGACGTTGTATCCTGTGTCAGAGGACCATTCCGCATGCATCACCACACCTGATAAAATTGCTTTAACAGGCTCGCCTTCTTTTGCAGCAATGTCAATAGCCAAATGGTTTTTGTCAATGCTTGGGTCATAAGATTGAGAGATGCTTCCGTTTACCGGCACAAACAACATGGCGTTATCAAAGCTGTTTTCGTCTACTTTTTTATTAAAGTTTTCTTCTTTTTGAACGTCTTCTTCAATGTCTTGAATGGCTTTGTTTTTTTGAACGGTCAAGGCTGTGTTTATAGGGGCAGCGTTAATACTGTCTGTAAGCTCTTCCATTTCAGCATATTCCACCTCGCCATTGATCAGTTTATTGTGGATGTCAAACTGCTTATTGTCTCGTTCTAAAACGTAGTAAATAGAATCTGTTTTGTAAAGTAACTCTTGAACTATGCGCTCTGCATCCTTAGATTCTTTTCCTGGAATGATATACCTCAAAGGCGTGTTGGCAATCAAGAAAAAGGTGCCCAAAGCAATAGTGACAATGGTAACCATAGAAGCGACAAGCACATTTAAAAAGGTCAACTTGAATGCAGAAGCCTCTTCAAAGGTTCGGTCGTTGACCAGAACCAATCGATACTGCGTGAGAAGTCTTCGCTTTAAATTTTTCTTTTTTCCACTCTCGTATGCCATAGAACAAATATAATTGAAGCTAACTATACTTTCGTTAGAAAGCCATTATTTGTTGATTTCTGTGCTTATAAATTTGTATGTTTACAATCAGATTAAATTTAAAGCTCATGTTTACACTTGGTTTAGTAGGTCCTTGGCAAATAGTTCTCGTTGTTGTGGTTGTTTTACTTCTTTTTGGAGGCAAAAAAATTCCAGAGCTAATGCGTGGTTTGGGCAGTGGAATCAAAGAGTTCAAAGACGCCACTAAAGAAGACGAAAAAATCGATAAGGAATAAGCTTATTCGGTAATTTCAATCGACTTCATAATTGCCTCTAATTCAAACATAAAGTCTCTTTTTGGCTTTGATGGAGCGAAGGTAAACCCTTCCAAAACAACGGTGCGCCTGTTTATGCTGTCGTTGATAAGGTACATCAAATAAGGCCCTGCCATCGGGTAGTTCTGCACTTCCCAAATTCCCTTTACCTCAACAGCTTTAAACCCTCCAACCTCAGTAGGTCTTACATATGGTGCAAAAGTGCGCTCTGAAATCATATAAGTGACGGCTCCGGGCACATCAGGGCCAGGCACATACTTTTCACCTATGCTGTCACGTAAACTCAAAATTCGATCGACGAAACTTTCACTGTCAGAAAAATAGCCTTTTTCTAGACTGTATGCCATAAGATTTAAGGTTCCACCCTCAACAGGTCTGTCGTACCACAAAAAATTGTCTTTATCAACTCCTAAGCGGTACACCGAGGGCATTCTTAAGCTCAGGCCTAAGCGTTCCTCGAAAAGTGCCTTAGAAGACAAGGATTTCAGTAAGCGCTCTTGAGCGAGTTCAAGCTCAGTTTCTCTAAAATTGTATTTAGCAGTCTCCGCAACCGAAATGAGGTTGTTTTTCAAATTTTCCAGGTCTTTAGACTTTACTACAGCTATATTTTGGGGCCTGGCGTAGAGGTTCTTTTTGATGTAAGAAGCCTCCAGAGTGTCTTTTAAAATATACAATACGTTTCTAGACTTGGTAATAGCTCCTTTCCAAATGGGTTGGGGTAAAAAGGTCAAAGTGAACTCAGGCTCAGGTATTGTACTGGCCTCAATAGGCGCTGCAAAATATTTTCGAATGCTGTCTCCAACAGCACCTTTCCAAATGGTGTCAGTAGTTACCACTATAAGCTGGTTGACTGATCCTGTAGATTCTGGAAGAAACTTTTCTTGTTGTAAGACCTCATCGCAAGCAATAACCGCAAGTAGGGTAGAAGCCGCAACAAAACATTTAACTAATCGGTAATTCATAGGGGGTTCTAAATTAACATTGGCAGACTTTTAGCTGCATGCCGGGTTTAATTTGGGTGGTCTTGAGCTCATTCCAAATCTTGAGTTTGTCTATGCT
>Ga0213867_1000044_pt1 | contig 56246 bp, 84 predicted proteins | sample PICome_12_FD_160120 | JGI IMG/M metagenome (GOLD analysis project Ga0213867, IMG submission 160120) | Coastal seawater microbial communities near Pivers Island, North Carolina, United States - PICO540 | ecosystem: Environmental > Aquatic > Marine > Coastal | place: USA: North Carolina... | reverse complement strand
AAATCCGCCGCTCCTGGGTACTGGCCAGCGGCCAGTACGTTCTCCCAGGCAAATTCAGAACGGAGGCCGCCGCCCTGGAGGCCCTGGCAGAGAAGCCCAGTTTCTACGAGTATTGGGCCGGCTCTATCGGCGCCTCGGTCGCCAACTCGATCCCAAGGGTCGCCGAGGTCTGACCACCCACACGGCCCACCGGGAGCCGTCACCAATCCCGGCCACCACCCACGACTACGCCAATGAACACACCACTCGAAGAGCAGTGTTGCGAAAACTGCCGATACTGGCACCCCCAGGCGTGCAGATGCCATCGCCATGCACCGCGACCAAGCTATGAAGAGGGTCGCAACGCATGGTGGCCAGGTGTTGCTGACGATGACTGGTGCGGGGAGTGGGTTGAGCGATGATTATCACCAATGAGGAGTATCACGCTGACCCTGCTGTCAGTGCCAGCCATCTGCACATGGTGGCAAAGTCGCCGTATCACTACTGGTCGCGCTACCTGAATCCCGATCGTCAGCCGGTAAAACCCACCGCTGCAATGCTGTTTGGCACGTTGGTCCACACCGCTGTGCTGGAACCAGATGAGCTGCGCAATCGCTATGACCTAGCGCCGGATCGCCGCACCAAAGCCGGTAAGGAACTGGCTGCTGAGATGGAATCCAAAGGCATCACGCCTGTTAGCGCTGCTGACATGGATGCAGCATTGGCGATGGCTGGTGCTGTCCGCAGTCACCAAGCCGCTGCTGAGCTGCTGCGTGATGGTCAGGCAGAGCAGAGCTTCTGGTGGGATGATGCCGACACCGGAATGCGGTGCAAGTGCCGCCCGGATTGGCTCAATGGCGCCACGGTGATTGACCTCAAAACCACCACCGACGCATCACCTGCCGGCTTCGCCAAATCCTGCGCCACCTTCCGCTACCATGTTCAGGCCAGTCACTACCTAGCTGGTCTACCGGCTGAGCGGTTCATCTTCATCGCAGTAGAGAAGACCTATCCGTATGCCGTTGGCGTGTATCAGCTCGATGCTGATGCCATGCAACACGGCAATGAGCTGCGTAAGCAGAACATGCGGATGATTGCTGATTGCCGCGCCATTAACGAATGGCCTGGTTACAGCAACACCATCGAGCCACTGAGCCTGCCCAAATGGGCATTCACCACCACCCACGACACACTGACTTCAGATGACTTCTAGTTCCCTTGCGCTCTGGTCCCCAGAGCAAAAGCAGCTGATCGCCTCGACGATCGCGCCAGGCTGCAGCGCTGATGAGCTGCGGATGTTTGCCTATGCGTGCCAACGCACTGGGCTCGACCCGTTTAGCAAACAGATCTACGCCATCAAGCGTGGCGGCAAGATGACCATCCAAGCCGGCATCGATGGCTTGCGCTCGATCGCTGAACGCACCGGCCAGCTTGATGGTTCCGAGACGTTTTGGTGCGGCGAAGATGGCGAATGGAAAGATGTCTGGCTTGGCAGCAAACCACCCGCCGCGGCCAAGACCATCATCCACCGCAAGGGCAGCCAGCATCCATTCGTAGGCGTGGCGCGTTATGCGGACTACAACGCTGGCCAAGGCTTGTGGAGCAAGATGGGCGCTGCGATGATCGCCAAATGCAGCGAAGCCCTCGCATTGCGTAAAGCATTCCCGGCTGATCTGTCTGGTGTTTACGGCTCTGAGGAGATGGATCAGGTCGAGGAGGTTCAAGCTGTCACCGTTACCGCTGAACCAGCACCGGCTGCACCGGCAGGCGACGAGAAGGTTTTCAATGCCGGCAAAGCCGCCATCGCCAAAGTTACCAGCATCGATGGACTCAAGGCGCTGCAGGAACGCATGGAAGCTCGATCGGGAGATCTCAGCGATGAGCAGATGACGCAACTGTTGGAGTTGCTCATGGCCAAGGAGAAGGAACTGACCGAGGTTGAAGAGGATCCGTTTGCTGATGACTGAACCGTACCTGACCACTGAACAACTCGCTGAGCGCTGGGGCCTGAAACCCAGCGCCATCAAAAACCAACGCACACGCGGCGTTGGTCCGCAATACTTCACCTTGCCGCGCTTTGGCACACCAGCTGGCACGCCACGGGTTCGTTATCCACTTGCCCACGTCTTGGCTTTTGAGGAAGCCAATGGCATCACACCACTGAACTGAACACCATGCTGAACATCACCGCACACGGCAACCTTGGCCAGGATCCTGAGCTCAAGGATGTCGGCCAATCGCAGGTTGCAAACTTCTCACTTGCTGCCAAAACCGGCAAAGACGAAACCACATGGATCAACTGCCAGGTGTGGGGCAAACGCGCTGATACGGCAATGCAGTACCTGCGGAAAGGATCTGCGATCACCGTCGCAGGTCGCGGTAAGGTGCGCACTTATGAGAAGAAAGACGGCAGCCAAGGCCAGAGTCTTGAGTTGAGCGTTGATCAATTCACGCTGCCGCCACGCGTATCTGCTCAGCCAGCAGCAGCAGCACCGAGCAACGAAGACATTCCGTTCTGAAAACCGGCACAGCGCACAGCTAAGCGGAGCTGAATAGGGCCGATAGTGATCTCACCGGAGGCAATCGGCCCTCCACACGGCAGCCCAGAGGCTGCGATGATCATGACCACCGCCACTGCGGTTCTGGCCACTGTTCCCGCTTCCTTCCGCGGCAAGCGTCGTGCTGCTGGTGGCGCTGAGCAGCAGCTGCGGAATCTTGAGCAGCAGTCCAGCTGCTTTACCGCTAAGCAACTCGCTTATGGCGTGCTGTATGCCGATGCCACTGGTCGCATCACCGGCACCATTTCAATGGCGCTGCGTCGCGCTACGGCATGGCAGGCAGCGCAACTGATCGCCGCCATGCACAAGGACGGATTGACCTTGATCTCTGAGGTCGCCAGCTGGCTCAACGCCAACGCCATGGCTGTGCTCGCCTGAGCCGGTCAGCAAACCGGCACAGCGCACGTTGCAACACGGCGCAGCACGGCAATAATGGGGCACGAGGACATCATCCCACTACCTCGTCAAAGCATTCACACCACCCACATGATCACCATCATCCGCAAGCAACGCCCGGTACTACCGGGCGAATTGCTCCCACCACCACCACGCAAGTACAACAAGCCAGCACCACAACTCCCGCTAATCAAATGAAACTCACCATCCCATCAAGCCAGCAACTAGGAAGTCAGATTGAATCCATCGTCCGCATCATCGCTGTCGCTGTTGCTTTTGTGTATGCCGCGGGGTTCACTTGCGGGCAAATGATCCATTGGTTATCAGCCAATCTCACGCAACTGCACACCTATCTACTGAAACCAGCGGATGAACGTTCTCACCCGCGTCCTGTTGTTATTACTGCCGACGGTAACAATCGCAGCGATCCTGCAAGCCCACATCGAGCCCGCGCTAGAGGATTTGCCACATGACCAACAAATACTACTTTGAGATCCCTGAAGCAAATGTATTTGAAGTGGTGCGTGCTGCATCCTTCACCGAAGCAAAGCAGCTAGTCGCTAAGGAATGGCTGCCCTACTGGAGCAAAATCCAATGGCTAGACCATCCGCAGACTTCGAGCCCGGCGACATCGTTTACATCCACGGCAACCGCCGCCGATGGGTTGCAATCGTTGAACGCGCAGATGTGATGACACCATTCCCGCATTACATCTGCCAAAAGGAAGACGGCAGCCAGCTGCAAATCAGCAAGTTAGAGCTATCGGCCAACCCGATCGATCCGCGTTGAGAGGGACTTGCGCCGCACACCACCCACAGGATTGCGGCGCTATCCCGTTCACACTTTAACGACAACCATGGAGACTGACTTCTTGACCACCGAACAACTCGCCGCAAGGCTTGGGTTGAAGCCTGCCACCATTAAGGGCTGGCGGTATCGCGGCATCGGGCCGCACTGGCATGAACTTGCACGTGCTGGCCGCAGCCCACGACAGCCGCGTGTGCAGTATCGACTGGAAGACGTAATCAACTGGGAGGCAACTCGTGATGACTAAACATGTCCGCTTCGTGCATTGCACGCCTGATGCTGAGCGACTCATCGTCAAGATGGCTCGCGTCAGCAATCCCAGCAATGACGAGAACTGGAAAACCGGTCCTCGGTTGCTGCGTTACCTGATTAAGCACAAGCACTGGTCGCCGTTCGAGATGGCGTCGTTGTGCGTCCTGATCGAAACCGAACGCGACATCGCCGCTCAGATCTTGCGGCATCGTTCGTTTAGCTTTCAGGAGTTTTCGACTCGTTACGCCAAGACCAAGCCTGCTGAGATTCCATGGTTTAGGCGGCAAGACCTTGATAACCGGCAGAACAGCATCAATGACATTCACCCCACGCACCAGGATGAGTTGCAAAAGAAAGCTGGGCGGTTGATTGCCGACAGCTTCTTTCTTTATGATCAGATGCTTGAGAGGGGTGTGGCCAAAGAAACGGCCAGGCGCATCCTGCCGATGTGTACGCCGACTTCGATGTATATGACTGGTACGTTGCGTAGTTGGATTCATTACATTCAGATTCGTGCCAGTGAGGAGACGCAGCTGGAGCATCGCCGACTGGCTGAGCAGTGCCGTGAAATCTTTACGGCGCAGTTTCCCGTCATTGCGGAGGCCGCATGGGCATGACTGAACCCTCCCGCCGCGAGCGCTACCTGAAGGCGCTTGAGATCGCAGAACGCCATGGCAACAAGTTCATGGCTGCAAACATCCGCGCTGAGCTGCGGAAACTCGAATCACAGGAGAACAACCAATGACTGAACAACAGCACCCCATCACCCCACCGCCTGAGCTGATAGCTAAATGGATGACTGAAGCACGGTCTCAAGATTACTGCAGCATTACCGAACAAGTTGCCTATCACGCTGCCCAATGGGGCTACGAGCAGCGCGGCGAGGTCAATGAGGCCGAGCTGCAGCAGGCCCGTGATGAAGAGCTGGAGGCGTGTTGTGAGTGGATGGCGGACGAGACGCCGACCGACTACATCAATGCACTCCGCGCCGCCCGCCGACCCAAGCCGCCGAGCTTGAAAAGACCTGGCGCTGTCGGAACTGGAGACAATCCTGAATGAGCTGCACGGAGCTAACGGTTCAATACTTACCGCTTCTGCCATCCGCCGCGCACTGGAGGCACTTCCTAATGACTGACCAACACCCACTGACTGACGAAGTAATTGGCAAAACGTTCAATTTCTCTGGAGAGTACACAAGTCGTTGGTACGACGAAGAAGACATGCGTGCCGCTGCTGATTGGCAGTTGGAGCAGGTGATTGAGTGGTTAAAAACTAATACTGAAGATTACTTAATGGAAGATTACGTAATGGAAGATTATTACATCACTTATTTTCTCACGGAAGCGTTTATTGACGACCTCAAAAAAGCAATGCGCCCCACCACCACACAGGAGAACAACCAATGATACGCCTGCGAACTGACAAAACCTTGATCAGTGCGTCTACTCTAGTCTCACGCAAAAAAATAATGAACGCACTCTGTCCTGAATTTTTTACCCAGCAAATCAAGTCAGAACTAGCGCACGATATCGCCACACAAATCCTTAAGCAGGTAGAGATTACAGAAACCGAAGATATGGAGACTGATATGATTAGGTACTCGGCAGAGTTTCACTGCTTGACAGATAAGCAGCTCTTGGACGTTGTGCAAAGGGAGGTTATGGAAAGGGAGGTTATGGAAAATCAGTTCCGCACGATGCTACTTCAAACACAACAACATCAACAGGAGAACAACTGATGAGTAAACAACACCCACTTACTAGCAAGATCTGCGAAGAGATTGCTCCTTGGCCTGTGCGACATCCTGCCGCTTATGACTGCATGCGTGCCGCTGCTGATTGGCAGTTGGAGCAGGTGATTGAGTGGCTTAACGAAACAATCTTCGAGCGTGGCAGCAGCTTAGAAGCGGTAAACATCCCCGAAGAACTTGAAAAAGCAATGCGCCCCACCACCACACAGGAGAACAACAAATGACTGACCAAAACCGAATCACATTTGAAGAGGCTCTGAAACTTGTTGAAGGGCATGTTTATGGGACAATCAACGGTTGTAGATACCAGTACGTTGAAACCCCCAGGGAGAAACTCAAGCGCCTAATTGAAGAAGGTGCCCACAAGTCACAACTACTCGAAGCATTGAATCAACTGGAGGACAACTGAAGACCTAGCCGCTTACCAGCGGCTTTCTTCTTCAATGTACACTTCGTTCAACATTTAGATGACTGACCAACACCCACGCAACCTGATCCAGCGGCTGGCTGAGAAGCTGGATCTCTTGCACTGCCAGTACAACGTCCCCAATCAGTCGGCACTAATTGACGAAGCTTACGCCTACCTCTCCCAGCCCGAGCCGGAGGAACTCACGGATGAGGAGATTCTTGACCTGTCTCAAGAGCATCAAGTTTCCTACACCATGTGCGACGGGGGCGTGATTTATCCGTTACAGGCAGGCGCAAACATGAGAGACGACGTGCTGTCTTTCGCCCGCGCTGTCATTGCCGCTGATCGCGCCCGCTGGGGCCGCCCTGCTGTCCAGCCAATCCCGGTAAGCGAGAGGCCCTGGGAGCGTGAGGGGTGGTGTGACAACAATGGTTGGTGTTGGTGCTTTGACGCGGACGATACAGATCCCTTCTGGTCATTCGACCGTCCAGAGGCTTGGGTTTGCTGGACCCATGTGCTCCCCCACTACGCCCTACCGATACCGGAGCCCACCACACAGGAGACACCATGACCACTGACACTGACCGACAACCATCTTTTGAGCGTGGGTGCCAAGGCAAAGCAAACCTTGGCAACAAGACTTACAAGCAATCGGCAGACAAGTTCGCTAAAAAGCATGGCAAAAATTATTCAGTTTATCGATGTCCTCATTGCGGAGGTACTCATCTGACCACTAAACCTGTTGACAACAGTTATGCCCCTATTCTTTACAAAACCACCACACAGGAGGACAACTGATGACTAACCAACACCCACTGACTGACAAACTCTGCGAATTCCACCAAGAGCTTTACGCCAACAGCATGATGAGACATTACGCCAACTACATGAGGAGAACCCCAATGACCAACCAACACCCACTGACTGATGAGGCCATCGAAGAGATCTCTGATCTCTATGAAGACAGCCTCTGCTACGACTATCCCATTTCAATCTTTAGACAAGACATGCGTGCCGCTGCTGACTGGCAGTTGGAAGAAGTAATGAGAAAGGTAGAGCTGAAGCTCAACGAGTGGCGTATACAGGGATACGTCGCCGGGGCAGACGCATGTGAAGACTTTTTCAAAGAAGTTATGCAAGAACTACGCCCACAACAACAGGAGGACAACTGATGACTGAACAAAACCAAATCCCACTCGAAGAAGCCCTCAAACTTGTTGATTTTGAGTTTATCGAGGGAGCATGGCGTGTTAAGCACGTCAAATGCAATGTCTGGGGCGATGTCAGGTGGGATGTCTTTGGCACCATCAACGGACGCGAATGGCAATTTGCTGAAACCCCCAGGGAGAAACTTGAGCGCTTGATCAAAGAAGGTGCCCTCAAGTGGCAACTACTCGAAGCAGTCCATCAACTGGAGGACGACTGATGACTGAACAACACCCACTGACTGTCGACCTTTGCTGCCAAATCTGGCAAGACAACAAAGACAACTGGCTCAAGTGGCAAGAACCCTGTCCATCTACTCGACGAATCATGCGTGCCGCTGCTGATTGGCAGTTGGAGCAGGTGATTGAGTGGTTGCGCCACAACTTGGACCTGGAACAACGGGGCGTTGATTACGTTGTTGGAAACCTTCGAGAAGCTATGCGCCCCACCACCACCACACCGGAGAACAACTGATGCCATTTTTCCAGAAAAAGCCAGTCGTCATTGAGGCGCGGCAACTGACCAAGGACAATCTTGACGAGATCATCGCTTGGATTAAATCCAATGGCAAGTATTGCTATCGAACGAGGTGTATCCCACCACTGGTAATCCAAACCCTTGAAGGTGACCATCAAGCCCGGATTGGCGACTGGATTATCAAAGGCGTGAAGGGTGAGTTCTATCCTTGCAAGCCTGACATCTTTGAGATGACCTATCAACCTCTGATTAAGCACAATGACTGACCAACGCCCCATCAGCTGGAGCACAGATGAGATATTCATTCCGTCTGGACCAGTGCACATCGATGCAGCCAGGATTGAAAAAAACATTCCTGACATTTACCGCCTGGTGCGCTTCCGAACCGACGAAGGTCAAGTCCATCTGAAGCTCCAGGGCTATTTCACATGGAGTCAGGGATTCAAATCCGGCGGCGAATGGAAGGACATCGAAACCGTAGATGCCGACGACCTTAGCGATGACAAGCCGTATGGCCGGCTCACTTAGTGCAACTGACTCAAAAAAGCAATGCGCCCCACCACCACCACACCGGAGAACAACTGATGGCAACCATCTCTGAAAAGTATATCGGCAACCGCGAAGTACACATCAGCCCCCGCGGTGCTAAATACATCATCACCGATAATGGCCGCAAACTCTACATCTCAAACACCAACAAAACCTACCGTCGCAGCTTCAAACCACGCCCTGGTGCATTCGCTCGTTTCCTAAATGCACAAAACTCGGTATAGCCAGTGCATAAGCTCAAGCAGTGCCATTGCCGCCGATTTTGACTCTTGGCGAATTGGCGAAACAAGAGTAAGCAGCCAAGCTGCGACGCCTTGACCCCATTTCTTCTATAGTGAGGGCACTGAACCGCATCGTATGGCGGCAGTCGAACAGCTGAAGTTCACCTGCCGCCGGTTGCGTCGTTGCCGTGAGAAGCTGCCTGCTGATCTGCTCTACCGCGACGAGAACAGCGGTGAATTGTACTGCAAGTCTGGGCATTGCCCCAAAGGCAAGGGCGACACGCAAGAGGCACTAACGCAGCTGCAGATAGAGAACCGTCGATTACGGGAACAGGTGCGCGGCCAAATCAGTGATCAAGACAGGCTGCTAAGCAAAGTTGAAAGCCTGCAAGAGCAGCTGGCTACGGCACTGGAGATCCGTGACATTGAACAACCTGCATCGCTTGTTGTAGACACCACAGGTCAACGCAGCGAAACAGTGCCGCTGCTGCTGTGCTCAGATTGGCACTGCGGCGCTGTGGTGGATCCTGCGACGGTCTGCGGCCTGAACCGCTACGACGTAGACATCTTCCACGAACGTGCCGGCGCTCTGTTCCGCAACACACTGCGGGTTGTACGGATGCTGCGCAGCGCAGCCGAGGTGCGCCGTTGCATCATCTGGCTTGGTGGTGATCTGATCGACAACTGGCTGCATCCTGATCAGGTTGAGACGCAAATCTTGAGCCCGACGCAGCAGCTCATCGAATGTGAGCGCGCCATCGTTGCTGGCCTTGATCATCTCCTAGAGCATGGCGACTTTGAGCAGATCATCGTGCCCTGCTCCTTCGGGAACCATGGCCGTACCACCGACAAGATGCGAGCGGGCAATGCCGCGGCCACCAGTTACGAGTGGCTGATGTACAAATCCCTCGCCCGCCACTACCGCAAAGAACCCCGCATCACATTCGACATCAGTGACGGCAACATTCATTACGTCAACGTGATGAATCACCGCCTCCGCTTCCACCATGGTGACGCCATCAGGTATGGCGGCGGTGTTGGAGGCATTACCATACCGCTGCAAAAATGGATTTACCGCCAAGACCAAGGCATTAAGGCTGACCATACCTTTATGGGTCACTTCCATCAGCTGACGATGGGCCAGAACTGGTCAGTCAACGGCTCCCTGATCGGCGCTACGCCGTATGGCATGAAATTGGGTTTTGCGCCAGAACGTCCGCAGCAGCTGCTCCGTTGCATCGACTCAGAGCGAGGATTCACGATTTCAGCGCCCATCCTTACTGATTAGGTGGATCACTGCATCGATGGCTGCTACCTTGTGCCACGTCGTCACGCTAAGCGTCAATTCAGGCAATCGATACTCGAAGCATGGGAACACCGCTGCGCTTACTGCGGCAATCCAGCGACAACGCTGGATCACGTCAGGCCACGCAGCAAAGGCGGACACACTGACCGAGCGAACTTGATAAGCTGCTGCGCAAACTGCAACTCACGCAAGGGATCTGATGACTGGGTAGCGTGGTTCCGGCTGCAACCGTTCTGGACCGCTGAAGCTGAAGGCACTATTTGGTTGTGGTTGCACCAAGATCAGTGCTAAGATTCGCCGGTCTTCCCCACCACCCACTGATGCCTGAGGTAATGCGCGATTATCTTAATGCGATCGGCAAGTATCCACTGCTGACCACGGATCAAGAGATCAAGCTGTCCAGGCGCGTCAAGCGTTGGCAGGATCTGCGTGATAAGCCTAACCCGACCAATACTGAACGCCGTGAGATTAGATCTGGGCTTCGCGCGCGTGAGGAGCTGGTCAAATGCAACCTCAGACTTGTGGTGCATGTAAGCCGTACTTTTGCACCACGAATCCGTGGCGCTGCCATGGATCACATGGATTTGATTCAAGAAGGTACGGTCGGATTGCAACGCGCAGCGGAGCTGTTTGATGGTGCACGCGGCTATAAGTTCAGCACCTATGCCTATTGGTGGATCAGACAAGCGATGAATCGCGGAATTGAATCGTATGACCGTGCTGTAAGAATACCAACCAATGCGCTGGAGAAAGTTAACCGTGCATTCAAGATCAAAAACGAATACAGGCAGGCTCATGGTGTGCTGCCAACACTAGATCAAGTAGCCGAGATCATGGACATGAAGCCAAGTGATCTGCGGTTAATCATGGAACGCTCAACAATGCACACCAGCCTTGATGCACTTACCAAAGAAGATGGATCGCCGCTTGTTGATATGTTATCCGATAGTGAGGATTTGTACGATGATGTCAATGATAAAAAGCGGCAAGCCGGGCTTTATTTTGCCTGTGACCAACTGGACGACTTCGATCGAGACATCATCGTAAAATACTTTGGATTGTTTGATAATGAACCGACGACATTAAGGAAGATTGCGCAGCAGCATAATGTATCGCGCGAACGCATCAGACAGCGCCGTGATCGCGCATTTATCAAGATTAGGCGCGCATTAGGTAAGACAGCTACGTTTGAATGTCAAGGCACGCTGCCATTGCTTCAAGTTCAATGATCCGGCCAGTGGCTTGCTTCAGTAGCTTTTGCTGATGGTGATTTTGACGGATCAGGCTTGAGCACAACTGCCGGATTTGATCGCTGCTGCCTTGATGCAATGGCGTCCGTGCTTGCTTCTCTAGGGTGAGTTGCTCCTCAACCGGGAGTTCAACGATCATCCATTGAGCCCAACCCATGAAACCTCCATCAATCGAAAAAGTAAATGACGTGTGGCGCGTCACCTATGCTGGCATGATAAAGGAGCACCGCCAAGAATGGCAGGCTCGTGTGTTTTACGAGCAAGCAATTCAGCTTTACTCTGAACGCATGAAGCGTGTGTTTTAACCTTTACTTGCGGCTACCTTGACGTCCTCGTTGTATCTACCAGTCTCAGAGTAGTCCCGAAGTGGTGATGCGCACATTCTGTGAAACACCATCTGGCCAATTTTCAGGCCAGGGTATAGCGGCAAGTCGTGAAATCTGCGTGCATTTTTGAGTTCAAGCGTGAGCTTACTGCCATGCCAGCCTGGATCGCAGAATCCCGCAAGCATGTGCTCATACCCTTCGCGTGCGCGGCTTGATTTCAACACAAACTGCGCGGCGATAAGTCTTGGCAAGTTGAATGTTTCTAGCGTTTCAGCTAAACAAAATTCATTCGGCAGCAACCAGTACGGATGCTCTGCGGTGCGTTTGCTGATGTCAACCTCTACCAGCTCGCGTTGATCGGCAACTTCGATCATCAAATGATTGCCGAGTCTTACATCAATACTGGCGGGGTTGACAAGTTCAAGGTCAAACGGTTCAACCATCGCGCCTTGTTCTGCATGGTGTTGGATCTGCCAATCACTCAGGATCACGCTTCAAAATTCAGGCTTCACTAGGATAGCCCAGCCGGTGCTCAGACCGTCAACTTCCCAACGCCGCGGCAAGTTCTTGCGGCTGTATTCAACGTGAACACCAAGGGAATCGGAGTTGCCAATGCAGCAGGTCCAGTGGTCACCACCGCGTGGTGCGGCAGAGGGGCCATGATGCAACCAACCGACGGCAACATGCGCCCTTTTAAGGTCCGCAAGGTCAACGCCCCAGATGTTTTGAATGTAACTGGTTCAACTATTGCTTTATAGCTTCGCACGCTTTTTTATACAGTGCTAGGCGGTCTTCGATGCCGTTGTACCCACCGTTGAGAATTCGGGTTACTTGGTAGACATCAGTGCCTTCACAAACGGCTGCCCAGTTGTTTTCTTCGATCCAGCAGACTGCTGAGAGGAATGGGTACTGCTCGGCGACGTAGTTAGCGCCTTCTTGCATAACCTTGTCGTCGGTCATGCCGTTACGTTCCAGCCAGTTGCTGAAACGCTGGTAGTTGTAGCGGCCAGTTAGTTGGATTGCGCCGCCGCCAAAAAAGATTTTGCCGTCACCCGGGCCGTTGCCTAAGTCGCTGCGGTTGTCGTACATGCGGGTGAAGTAATCGTCGTCGCCTAGCTCCTTCATCCAGCGGTAGCGACCGGTTTCGTGGGCCGTTTGCGAAATTAAGTGGCGGCGTTGCTGGACGCTGGTCATTCCAGTGCTGTAGATGAGCTTGTTTAGGTCGCTCATGAACTTGTCGTCAAACTGGCTTGGTTTCCAGCCTGAAACAGCGGCAACTTGTTTGCGGCTGACGAGCCACTTACCCTCTTTAGGGGCAACGGCGGTAGACCAGGTTTTGTACCACTCTTGATCGCGATCGAAGCAATCTGGACAGAAGTACAGAATTTGTTGCTCAAGTTCAAGCAGGCCAGCCGTTTGGTGGCCGAGCTTTTTGTAATACTTGAACAGATCTAGAAGACGGATCGACTTCATGTCACTTTTTGATTGAGCGCAATGCGGTAAAGATCATCTGGATCACGCTGTTGTCCTTCAGAGGCGACAGGGCGATGATCTCAGATGCGGCGGCGACCACAATCCAAGTAATCGGCGAGGCGAGGATTGCTTCGAGGTGCATGAGAATATATGGCTTGTGACCTGATCCTAGCGCCCGACGTCGCCCCAGATGCTGCCTTTGTTTTCCAATACAGTAATCCTTTCGCCATGCTCATTGAGCTTTGTGTAGATCGCCTTTCGGTCTTCCTTCATATCCTGATGCAACTCCTCCAGCTTTCCAGCAATCGATTCAACAGCAGATGTGAGCCTGATTACAGCTTCACGGGATTCTGTGTTGCGCTTGGCGGCACCTGAAAGGGTCATAATCGCCCCAGTGCCGCCGACGCCTAGTAACGCACCGAGAGCCGCTGCCATTAGCTCAATCACAGTCGGTCCTCGGTGCCTCCTACTGCAGTTTAGCTCCAGGGCACTCCTGCAGCTTTTGATGGTGCGTGCTTTTCGTCGAGTTGTGCTTGAAGAGCAGCTTCAATTTTAGTGACCTTTTCTTCACCAAGGTTAGCGATTGCCCAAGTAAAGGTGGTGGACATGATGAAATGATGCTCAGTTGGCAGTGTAATAAAAAAGCCCCATGACGACATGGGGCGGTTTACGCGCTAGGGAAAGTAGAGAGTAGGACTAGCCCGCTTCGGCGAAACGCTGCTGTTTTAGAGGTTCAGTAATAATGCGACCATTCTCATCTGTCCAGTTAGTATCAAGCATATGCTGATCCTTGCGTTCTCCAATTACCATCCAACAAACATCGGCGTCAGAAGCAGGATCTTGCGCTTTAATAGTTAAGATATTGCCGGATACTGACCCGCGAACAGCAGTCCAGTCGGATTCGTTTGACGTAAAGCAGCACGCGTTTGTGCATAGAGCCTCGAATGTACCTTCCGTAATTCGTGCCGCTTCGTCAAGATTCACAGTGGCAACGCCATTTACGAGTTGAACATTTCCACGGTAAATAAGATCAGCTTGTGGACCCTCAATGAATGAATGGACTAGGTGATGGGCTTCCTTCTTCTCTGGTAGTGGATGATCAATCCTAAAAGAGCCTGAACCTTTACTAAAAGCGCCAACTACTGTTACATCGCCATTACCGGCGATATAAACACGGCCAACACCATTGGTGCTAAAACCAAGCTCGTCAGCAGCTGCGAGAAAAACCCCAGTATTGTTGTCAGAATCAAATGAAAAAGCTGGCGCAGCAGCAGTGCCGTCACCAGCATTTTCAAGCAGATCCGCGATCGTAACTTTTTTGGTTACATCTGCGCCAACATCAACAATCGCGAGAACATCAGTGCTTGCCGGATTGGTCTACGCGGCAAGATCTGTGATTTTGACGTTGGCCACGGTCGCTGATGCACTACTGATAGTTTGAGTCTAGCTTTAACTCCCAAGGAAGCTCGCGGGCAGTGATGGGGTTGGCGTATTCGCTCTGCAAGCTGTTTTGGATAGACGTTAATTGATCGCCTAGCGTCTGCTCGACGAAGCCGACCATTTGCTCCTCGGTGATGGCGTCATACTCGGTGAATAACGCTGGATCAGCAGGCGCGAAGTCCACGCTGCCATAGTGATACACCCATCGAGATCGATCAGCGGTGCAACCGATGCGGTAGTCAACACTGACCATCACGTCAGCAAGGTCGCCTTGCTTAGCGGCAACGCGCAGGTTTTTGAAGGTCCAGGAATACATCATGGTGATCAGAGAACAATGGTCCGGTGGGCGGTGCGAACGTCATCAACGTCAATACCTTGCCTGATTGTCCGCACTCGGACATTTAAGTCGTTGAAATCAGTATACGAACCAATGTCTCCGGGTGAAGTTACGCCCGAATCGATAGAAGGCAGATCACCGCTGCTTGCTACCCTGAAAATAGTTGTAGGTGTATCTGTGCCAAAATCTGTAATCTCCCAACCCAAGCTATAGATCAATCCAGTAGTTCTAACGTTTGCGCTTGCATTTGCGATTGTGTTGTAATTTCCAAATTTACCTTCAAATCCAGAGCTGCCAGTTGGGCTTACCCAATATTGGCTCCAGCTTCGGTTTGTGGTCCCGGCAAATGTAGAGAATTTATCAAAAATAGCATTAAAGCCAGGCCCCAGTTCTCTCCAGTAACCGGATGAGCCAGCAGCAGAAGACACATTACTTGCAATGGCTGGAGTCGCTTCTGTATTAAAAAGCCTGATGTTTGACCAAGGATTATTGTACACCAGTGTATTGGTGCCAACCGTGCCAGTTGCGCCTAAAGCGGTGCCAAATCGCACAGAAATTTCACTATTTCCTTCGCATGTAAATAAAATAGGCGCAAAGCCAGATAGCTCATAAGTCGCAACATCGTACGAGCCTGCAAATGAAGATCCGTCTCGGAGCTTAATGTTTGAGTAGCTGCCTGTATTTTGACTGCTATCTACTCGCACATTCCCCATCAAGCAAAGGCCGGATACATCTACCTCTTCCGCCCCTAGGCTGATAATACCGCCGCTCGTGTTGCGAAGGTCGCCACGAATTGCATCATCCGCAGGCGTCATTGCGCCAATAGCTACATTGGCTATTGTTCCTTGCGATTCAAATTTAATGACCGGAAAAGCACGCATCCCGTAAATCTGCCCTGCTGTGCCCTCGATATTTGCAGCATCAACAGCTTGAGCCCTTATGTAATAATTAAAAGCATTACCAAAATCAGCAATAGCCAATGCACGCCAGTTCGCGGGATCTGTCCTATCCGCTGAAACATAGTCACCAGTAGAGCCAAACCAGCTATCAGGCACAGTACTGCTATTTAATGTTTGCTGCGCTCCCCACCACGCAACTCCTGTGATAGTCGAGCGTCGCTCGAACGTAAAACGGAGCCCACTGGTGAATATAAGGAGTGCAGTTTGTCCCGTGCTTTTGTACAACTGGATTTGTTCGATTTTGGTAATAAATGTAGGCTGCCGTGTGTGGTCGTAAAAATTGGCTGCATTAAACGGCGTGGTGCCGCCGTTTGCGGCATTGTTTAGGTATCCTTGCGTTGAAAAATCCCACGCTGTAATCCTTGCTTCCATCGTAAATGTTTTAGTGCCGGATTCCAAGTAAAGGCCAGGGCCGATACGGAATTCAACAATTTCACTGGGGCTAAATGTAGCAGTCGCGTAGCTTATTGCAGCCGAAAGAGATCTTGCTGGTTGATTGCTGCTTCTGCTCCACTTTGATCCATCCCACGCCATGTTTACGTTCGGCGGTTCGTCGAGTAACTGCTGCACCGAAGCGTCTCGACCATTGACGGGATCGACGTAAACGTATTGCGTACCACTGCGGGCGCTGAGCAGATTGTTAAAGTTTTTCCAGTAGTTCAGCCCTTGCAGCGTAACCGCTTCAGGTGATGCGTTGATGGCAGCATCGTTTGACGCGATAGAGGTGCTTTCTAGGTCAGAAATGCTGGCGAGCCTGACGAATCCGAGGTCTTCGTCAGTGTTGCCTGCTGTAGCGGAGCCAACTGTCGGCAAGCCGCTGATCGTGCCAGTGATGTTGAGGTTTTCAGCGGTCAGAGTATCTGTAACGTTGAGGTTCTCAAACTCGGTTTGCGCGATGATGTCAATGCTGCTGCTGCCGATATTTTCGACAGTCAGCGTTGAGCCAGTCTCGATGTCCTCAAGGCCGCGTGGTGTGATATTGAATCCGTTCTCGTTGCTGCCTTGCGGTACGACGCGACCACCAGCTTCGTTGGTGAAGTAATAGGTGAAGGCGTTTTGCGGGCCAAGGTCTTTCTGCGCTGCCGGGATGGCTTTGGAGTAGTTCAGGAATCCGGCCCATTCCCAGGCGTGGCCGTATAGGCGCAGTGTGCTTGGGCGGCGAAATTCGATAGCCCAGTTGCCACGTCCGGTTGCCGCTCCACCTGATGGTGCGTTCGGGAAATCGGATGCGCTGGTTGGATCCAGCAGCCGATCAGCAGCAGCTTGCGGCACCAATGCAGCATGGGCTTGACTGCTCGTCAGCCCGATCGCAACCAAGAAGGCGTGAACGCCTTTGTAGTCGGTGGAGCCGCGATACTCATCAGCAGCCCAGACGCTCGACCAGTTAATGCTCAGATCTGTGCTGTATGGATCGGTGTCAGTATCGGTGTCGATTGTAATCTGCCGCGACTCTTGCGTGGTCGGATCTTCGGCGTCGTAATCCGATGCCGTGTGGACATAGGTTTCAAACCATGATCCAGGATCAGGTGATGCAGTTGCTGCATAAACATCCCGAGTGGCGACGTAATGCTTGCCGTCGGCACGCACCACTGAGCCAGCGGTGTAGAAGTCGCCGTTGCTGTATGTCGTGCTCGGTGCAGAGCGCCGCAGCGTGAATTCTGTCGAGGTCGTTACGCCAGCTTCGTTGCCTGCGCCAGCATTGCTGACAGCAAAGATCTCGGTGCCGGTAGTGGTGAACTCACGGCTGATGGCGCCATTGCTGCGAAGCGGATCAGTTTGAACGATGAAATTACGCTGCGGCAATCGGGCCGAAGCGGTGTTGTTGGCGAGGATCGAAACGCGGCGTTCGTTTGGCGTGCGTGTATCAACCAAGCGACGGATGTAGACACGCTTGCCGAGCAGCAGATTGGTGCCGTCCTCAGTCGTTGCATCAGTGCCGTCAAAGGCGGAGCTGATGTCGATTTCATCCGGTGCGCTGGATTGCCATGCGTTTGAGGCAAGTGGTGCGTACCACGGATCTCCCAGCGGATTCTCGATCCAGATGTAAGTGCCGCTTGCAAATGAATAACCGTCTTGCAATAGAACAGACGGCGTATCGCTCGATGTTGGGTCAGCAGCAAGGTTGGCATCAAGCGTAATTTTGCTTGACGTAACAGCGCTAGTCGTACCAAGGTAGATGTAGCGAATGTTGCCGGTTTTTTCTTGCAGATCAAGCGGCACGCGGATGCCGCTGACGGCCCAGTTGGTGTCGCTCGGGAATGCGGTACTTTTGTAGCCTTTGCTGTATGCGGCGCAGCCGCCGAACGACGAGTTGCTGTTGGTTACGGTAATTTCTCCACCGAGATCGGTGAAGTGGTGAATCCCTTGGCCGATGGCAAAGACTGATACCTCTTGGATGAAGGCATCGTTGATGGCGCTGATGTGGCGGCTCAATCGAGCCGGATTCATGCGCGTGTTATCAGGGTCCGCTGCGATGTACTGCTCATAGGTTGGCTGTACCCAGTTGCTGCCGTTATAAATCTGCCAGCAGCTCATGTCTTTCTGCAGGCTCACACCAGTGAAATTGGCGCAAACCATGGACTTGAGGCCCTCGACCTTCGAGCCATCCATGAACGCACCACCCATGCCGTAATTGGAACGGATGGAAACGTTGAAGATGTAAGGCGAAGCGCTGCTGATGGTATCCCACGCAGCGGTTGGAGTTTGGGTTTGATCGATCGGACCAACGATCTGGTACTCGGTGCCGCGTGTAACAGTCAGCGCCGAAGCGAGGTCCGCGCCGGAGCCAACGGCGCTGAAGGTCTTGGCGTAGAAGTCGTCAAGTTCAGCCTTGCTGGTGAACTGATAGGCATCCAGCAGGTGGTGACTGGCCTCAAGGCCAATCTTGTCCATGACGGTGTGGCCGAAGAAGTAACCTGTGCCAGTGATCTTCAGCATCCCGTGCCGGTTGCTGTAATCCGCTGCTTCATCGGCAACAGCAGGCACCCAGTTGGGGCGGATGGTGGTTTTGCGAAGGTCAGGGCCACATAAGCTGCAACCGCGAGGCAGCAACACACCACCAACAGTGGCGGGGTTGAACTTGATCAGATCCGCAGTGGTCGGATTCCTGTAAGCGCCCCAGCTTGCGATGCTTGTGCTGGCTTGCCCAGGATCGTTGTACAGCGTATGAACACCAGCGCTGAGCACGATGCTCACGCAGTCCACATGCGCGGCAGGATCAGTAATTGTGTACCAGTTTTTGCTAGTGATGATCGCCGCTTCGATGACGGCGCGGTTGATGGTTTTGAACGGACGCTGGGGCGTGAAGCCGCAGGTGAGGCGTTGCTTTTCGAGGCGCTTCAGCTTCGATTCAATGATCTCGGCTTGCGTGACGCCGGTCTCGTAGTCGTTGTACGAACCACCAACGAACTCGTCGCTACCGGTGTAAGGGTTGACGTAAAGCGTAAATGGGGCGTTGAGCGGATCGGCTTGGGCGGAGTCACCGGCTGATACTACAGCGTTACCGGCGATCTGCTTGACCATATCGGTCAAGGCCGCAATCTGGCTGCGGAACTCACCTTGGGTTGCGTTGATGTCGCTCAGCGAACCATCGTCACCGGCAAATTCCAGACTCGCCACGTTACTTTGGCACTACATGGAGTCATCGTAGCACCGTGGAAATCAGGCTGCTACTTTGATCTTGATCTCGGATGTGGCTACAAAGTCAGCCGTACCAGCAATTATCTCAGTAGCGCGGGTGTTAAGACGAGTGTTGGTCAGCAGGATGTCGCACTCGTAATAGACTGAACCATCGATGCGCGGCGATGGCGCTGAGCGATCCTTGTAAATATAAAATCGCGCTTTGGTATTGCATTGATTCTGAGTTAATAGCACCAACCTGAGCAACGCAAGGCCATCCTCCTCAGTATCGACGCTGCTGTGCTCAGCCATGAATTGCAGGCTACCAGCGCCACGTACCAGGGACTTGATGTTTTCGCCGAAGGTTTCGCCGATTGCGGTGGTATCGAGGTTGCTGGCATCGATGCTCATGGCCCACTCTGCAAGGTCGCATTGCAGCTTCCAGTCACGGTTTTCACACACAACGCTGAAGCCAGCAGGCAATGTGATCGCTGATTCGAGGCGTTGCTCAGAATCAGGCAGCGTCAGCGGCTGGATCGAATTGGCTGCAGTATCGATTGCGCTGGTGTAGCTCGCGTCGTTGTCGTAATGCGCGATGATGAAATTCGATGGCTTGACGGCGATCAGCGATTTTTCGGTGCCAGTTTCGGAATGCGCTGCGCCCTCGGTGGTCCACAGCTTGAGGCGATCCAGCACATCGCGGCTCATGTAGCCATCAATCTGTGTTGTCAAACCTGTCGTGGCGGTGGTGTTATAGCGATCGTTGTCGTCTGCTGTGAACTGATCGTAGAACGGTGCGCCATCCGTCAATCCGCCGACATAGAAAGCCAACGCTGGGCCTGCGTCCCAAGCCGAACCACGGTAAAAGCCATGGCCGTCAGGGCAGTCTGCGTAACCGTCACCGTTGACATCAAATGGGACGCCATCGGCAGCGGCGATAATGATGCGGTCACCGGCCCAGTAAGCCTGATTGGCAAGTGAAATGCTGCCAGCGTTCAATCGAGCAGAAGTCAGCGCCATTGCATCCGGGATTTCCCGGCTGATGTCAAGGACACCGCCGCTGCCGAGTACTGCCATCAGAAGCTACCGCTGGGCGCGCCGCTGAAGGTAAACGAGATCGGGATGCTGACAAGATCACCGACGCTGACGCTCGTGCCAGCCTGAGTAATCAAAGCGTTGCCGGTAATTGTGCCATCAGTAGTCGAGGTATCCAGCACCATTGAAATGCTGTTGGTCGAGGTTGAATCGCTCAGCAACCTATTGATTACTGCGCGGGTTGCAGTATCGGCTGCGTCGTAAAGCAAAGTGCCGCTGCCTGTTGTGCCACGGATGCCATAGGCATAGGTGCGATCGTTCTGCCCAATGCCGGTTGTTTCGAGCGCATCCCTAGCAAACGTGATGGATACGTCGCGCACCTTGGCGATAGCCGTACCATCAAGCCTGAGTTCGGCGGTAGCGCCTGTCTTGACAGCCATCAGTCAGACCTAAGTTCAGCAATCAATTCAATCTTAACAGTGCTGATGCCAGGCGCCACGCTTTCAACAACTGGTGCTGCTGCGTAGGTCCATTGTGTGCCTGCCGTTGCACTTAAGACCTCAGCTTTCATGTCAGCCGACATTCCATCAAACATCAAATCCGTCGATTGAATGCCGTTACCACTTGTTGTCTCTAGGTAATCCAACCCACCTTTTGTCTGCTGCCAGCTATCAATGAAGTCCTCAGCTACGTCATCAGGGATGTTTGCATAGGTCAAACTCAGCGAACCACCGCTAGCCAGACTGCCCCAAAGTCTTTTGCTGCGAACACCTGACTGGCTTGTTGCAGTCGTGATCGGCCACTTACCAGCACGAAAGCTGCGGCTGGTTGGTGCTCGTTGAACAGTCAGAACAGGCATTGCTTTTACGAAATCTCCCAGTTGCCAGCGGTATCGAAGCCATCAGCAACCTCAAGGACGCCGGAGCTATTCACGGGCATGCGCATTGCTTCTATTGTAAATGTGCCCTCATCATCTGGCGTGATCCGCTCCACTTGGTACACGCGCACTTGAGTAGCGGGCAGCTTGACGGTGAAGACAATGCCGGTTGGCGAACCAGTCTTGCCGCTGTTGCTGACAGTCAGCGTTGCATCTGCTGGTGGCGTGCCTTCGGTGCCATCCCATGCGACCACGTTGTAAGTGCCATCGGATAATGCCTTTGTGCTGACCAATGCGCCCTCGGGTGTGACTACACCGTTGTTGAACTCGTCGTACTCGGTTTCGTCCATGGCGACTTTGATGTAATCACCAGGCGCCAAGCCTGCAGTCAGGCCATCGTGCATGGTTTTGAAGGTGATCGTATGGGTCGGGATGCGACGCATCCTGATCAGGAATTTTGCAGCATCGATCGCATGAGCTTGGCTGGTGCAGTATGCCGACATGTCGAGCTGCTCGATCGGATCGGTGTCAGAACCACCTGCGGCGTCGGATTCGCGCACCAACACTTCACGCACCACTGGGAACAATCCCAGACTGGTCAGGTCGTTGCTGGGACGTTCCTCGCGGTAACGAACGGAAACCTGAATCGGATCGCGGTCTTCAGGATCGAAGTATTGAAGCTGGAAGCTGCCTTCTGCGATGTTGCCTGCGGTGAACAGGCCAGCGATTGACACAGCAGTGAACGAGATAGCAGGGCGCAAGAAGTATTTGCCGTCAATCTCACCGAACTGCAGCAAGTGCGTGGCTGCTAGATCTGCTGCCCATTGTCTGATGTTGATCGGTTCTGCGACGGCAGCATCGTAGAAGTATTTGCGGTCCAGGCACCATTGCGCGGCAGTTGCAAACTCTGTGGTGTCGATCATGTAGGACTTGATCAACGAACCAGCGCCATAGCGGGTGTCGGTCATCAGGTCATACAACACATCCGGGAACAGATGGGTGGCGCCAGATCCGCCGAGCATCAGCGTGCATTCTTTGCCGCCTGTGACATAACTAGAGAACTGCGCGAACTGCTGCCATTCCGCTGATGAACGGATGTTGATGCCGACAAGGGCAAGATCGTCATACAGCGGTGCGCTGTCATTCGGAACGATCTCATTGACATAGACGATCTCGTGCTCAGGGCCACCCTCAGCGGTTGTTGAAATTTCAGGGTAAACAAACATCTCAGCCAACTTGGCATAGTCGTCGATATAAGTATTTGTGTCAACTTTGGGCAATCCATCGTAAGTGCGGGTGTTTCCGCCTCCTTCGGAGTATGAGTACGAGTCAGGCAGTGCCGCTTCAGCGTTGCCGTAGTTAATGCCAAAATTGGTTTCGTTCAGTGCAACAGACTCGCCATTAAATACGGCTGTCGTTCCATTCTCGGTGACAGTGGTGCGATTCTTCTTTGGATCGAGCACATAGAGGGTTGCGCCTGCACCGTATTTGCTGTTGCGGATTTCAAAGCCCGACAGCGGCTCGAACATAAATTCGCGTTGCTTGACGCTACTAAATTCCAAGCGGATGTAAGTAAATAGCGCTTGTTGTGTCTCGCTGCGAACGCCATAGGCATGGGTTAGTGTTGTCCAACTGCTGCTTGTAATGTCACGGTATTTGATCTTGAAGAACGAATAGCGTTCAAACGGAGTCGAAATAGTTCCGCTTTGATACAAAGCACTAACAATTTCAGAAGCCTCTTCGTTTTCAAACGCAGTGCAGTACAGCTCGTCAATCTGCTGATATGTTTTGGTGTCTCTAAAGTTGCAAAGCCCATTTATTCTTGAGCCGAGCGTGGACTTTAAGCCAAGCTCAATCGCGGCGCACGCACGGGTAGTCGAAATGTGAGCGCTTGTGTAACGCAGCAAGTGGCCGCCGGTTGTGGCGACTTCATTGCCGCCCGATCCATCGGAAAGGTAAGTCTCGGATTGCCCTTTTACGTCACCAGCTTTGATTACAGAGAAAAGTGCGGTAACGGTCGTGCCGCCGCTGCCGCCCAAGTCCGCATCAGAAACAAACTCATTGTCAACACTGGTGCAAACGGCAAGCGCGGTCCCAATCTTGTAAAGCTCGCCAACAGTAAGGCGATCGAACCATGCTCTTTGCCTTGAGGCGACAGTTGACGCTACATCTTTGCAGTCGGCCTCACCGCCTGGCTGGTCATCACCTGCGTCGGTGTAATCGTCAAACTGTGTCGCCCAATCGCTGTTGCTGAATAGCTTGTAAGTGATTGTGCTTCCTGCGCTTACACTTTGCTCTGATCCGGTTCCAACTACGCCGCTAAAACTAGAGAACTCAGCGCGATACTTATCCCTTGTGTTCATCTGCTGCCAGTCAACAGGGCAAGTAACGTTTACCCTTGTATCGGCTGTTTGATTCTCAAAAACAGTCCTGACACCCGGCCGGATAACAGGATTAACCTTATACATCAGGTCATTGCCGATTGGTGCATAGACACCAAACGTAGTCTGCGTACTCGGGCGGTTGGATGAACAGAAGTCCGTTTGTTCACTGTCTTCATAAAAGACACTAAACACATCTCCAGTTGTAGTCGTGGAAGACGAGCCACCGCCGTTGACTCGTCGATCTTGTTCGCCACTGCGTCCAAGCACTCGATCGCTTTCAATAATCCGATTACCGTCGGGGCTGAAGTACACCGTGACGCGAGCGCCTTGCTCTGTTGCGGAGCTGCTATCGAAGACATAGCCCTGCAACGTGTTAGAGCCAATCGCGAAGCCAGTCGTGTCGATGCTGCTGACGGTGCCTTCGCCCAGCAGGAACACACCACGCAGCATCTGGCCGCCGCCCAGGCTCAGGATTTGGTTCCACAGCATCGGCATGTTGATCCTGATGCCGCCGTAGTAATCACCGCTGATCAGTTCCCGCTTGGCATAAACGATCGGGATGATGCTGCCGAGTGTGGCAATATCCTGCTGACTGTCGAATCCGTACCGTGGCGCAAACCTGCTGTTGCGAATGATCGGGTCAGTGGTGTCCTGCGTCTGACGTGGTTGGCCTGGCGCTTGGCCGGGTTGCGGTGTTGTCGGCTTGAGTAACGCTGATACCGCCAGCGCACCAAGACCGATGACGAGGTTGGCGATGGCAATGACGGTGGTAATCTCAGCCACCACCGCAGGCTGCGGGCCTTCGGCTGCGCGTTTCCGCACCTCGATCTGAAAGTGACGATACTGCTGTTCCGTCAGACCAAGGATGTCGGCAAGGTAGCGATCAGAAGGCAGCATCATTTGAATTTCCTAAACTCCAGCGGTTTGCAACGATCCAGCGGCATCCACTGCACACCGCGACGGTGATGAACGTGGAGCAAACCACCATCAACAACAACGCCAATTCCAATGGTGCGCTCAGTGGAGAACAAGGTTACCGCGTACTCCTCTGGAGCATCTAACGGTATTGTAAGTTGCTCGTAAACCCGCGCTAACAGGCGATGCCTGCCGCTCTCGGCAAGGTCAAGCCATGTCGGATCAAGCCGTGGATGCGGTGCGCCGGCATCTTCGAGCACGTTCCAGACCATGATCAAGCAATCGGCGCCGATGCCTTTGCGTGGATCAGCACGGAACTTATGCGGTAGTCCGATCCACTGGTGCCACATCAGCTCACCACCAATGCGCCGGATGTTGGCAACGCACCAACCAAGGCGGTGCTCAACGTGCGACGTGGTACCTGCGCCTTGACGGCATCAAGCGGTGAGGTCAGCTTGAGTACCACGCGGCTGGTGTCCATGTCATAGGACGCAACACGCCAGATCTCAGATGCGGCCAGCGCTTCATCAGCAAAGGTAAGCGGATCAAGGCTGACGGTTTTGATCTCCAGCATGTAACGGTTCTGCACCGCTTCGGCGAACAGGTTTACGGAGATCGCATCCGTGCCAGCCACGAGTGATGCGCTGGAGCGTTCGCCGCCGCGAGCGCCACCGCCGGATGAGATGGCGAATGGCGCAAAGCTGTAGGTGACGCCGCTGTACGTCCTGCTTTCGTTGATACTGAAGTTCTGGTACGGCGTGCCGGTGTATGCATCGGCCTGCGTCTTGAAGCGGATGTAATTGACGAATGCGTAAGCGCTCATATCCCGACGCGACTCCTGGCCTTAACGCTATTTTGCAGTGCCGCCAGCGTAAGTGCACGCCCACGTTCAGCAGCCTGCGCCATGCCAGCTTGATGCTGCTCAGCAGTGACGTACTCGACGCCGTTGACCACGGTTGACTCGTACCGAACATCGATCGGGCCAGGATTGCTGATGGCTTGTGCGGTTTCGCGCTCGGCTGCCACAATTGATGCCTGTTCAGCGCTGCGTGTGAACGGCAGCATGACTTCCCGGGTTTCCCGCAGTCGGTCAGCGTAGGAGCGCTCAAGCAAACGCCTTTCGCTTGTGCTTATAGTGTCGTCGCCATTTTTGCCATCAGCGCCTGGTTTAGCAAAGGCCATCGGTGCAGAGCTGGCTTCACGCATCTGCGCTTTCAGCTCTTCGTTGGATGTAATGTTGCCCTGCTGGAATGGGATGAACAACTCAGGCCCGCGTTCGCCGACGATGTAAGGCTCGTTTGCGTTGACGGGGCCGCCGTTGGCGCGTTCCTTAGTACCGAAACCAAGGAAACTGAGGATGCCAGGTGATCCCATAGGGCCGGCCAGTTGATTCAAGCCAAGGTTCAAGAAGAAACTACCAAGCTGGCTAAGCGTATCTCGCAGGATGTTGTTCCAATCAGCCGTGCCATCAATCAATCCATCGATCGCGCCACGTAGCTGATTGCCGATGATTTCACCAGCACCGGCGAGGGCTTCGTTTAGTAGATCAACTTGATTCAGCTGCTCCTCCAATGCAGCGTTGCCACGGATTAAGTTTTCAACCCGCTGAGCTTCTGCTGGGACAAGTCCTCTAGTCGCATTTTCGATTTGGATCATCAGCTCCTCTTCTTGCCTACGGCCATTCAGCTGAGCCTCAAGCAACCTGCGTTGTTCCTGCAAGGGACGAAGTTGATCTTCAAACGCTTTTGCTTTGTCGCTATCCAGCTTGTTCAACTGAGCCAAGACATCCTGCTGACTAAGCAATGTTTCGCTTTGCAGCTTAGCTTCAAGCGCATCACGTTCTGCGTTGTTCGCAGCGCTGGCTTTCAGTCGATCGTAACTGTCAACAAGCTGGAGAAGACGTTCTTCCCCTTGAAGTTTAACCGCAAGAGCTTGATCGCCAGCCAAATCAGCTTCTGCAATTTTCTCTCTAATTCCACGCAGTTTTTCATTTAGCGCAACATCTTGCTGTAAACCACTAATGCGCTCTTGTATGCGCTTTGCTTCATCATTTTTGGCTGCCGCTGCGCCTGCGCCCCTGGCCGCTGCACCGCCGCCGCTTGGATCGCTTAAAGCGTCTAATCGTGCCTTCTCTGCTGCCTTCCGCTTCGCTTCTGCTCGGCGTTCATCGATGGCAGCTTGACGACCACGAGTGCCAGGTGCTGCATTTAGAGTATCAATACCAAACTTTTCACGAACCTCAATAATCTTAATAACTGAGGTGTATTCGCCTTCTAAACCTTCAAGTAGTTTCTTTAATTCTTTAACACGTTTTTCTTGCGCTTGAATTGCACGAGCGTTTGACACTCCCTTATCACGCATTTGATCAAGCTTTCCAGCTGCTTTTTGCAGCTCAACACTTGTTTCTGCAATTTTATTTTTTAATTCTTGTTTTGCGCCCGTCAGGTCGCCAACCATCGTTTCAGACGCATTAAGCAGCTTGTTTAATTTGGCTTGATCTGCGTAATACTTAATAACAACAGCAGAAAGACCAACAAATGCTGCAGCACCCAACGCAATGGGATTTAGCAGTGCTGTCATTGCCCCAGCAAGGCCGCCAGCTCCTAGCTTGTAGGCCACCAATTCAATTAAAGGAGCTGCCGTCTTAAATGCCAATGCAAAGCCACCGACAGCGATGCCGGCGGCGGCAGCGGCGGCGCCAATGTCGCGTATTGGTTTAGGTAGCTCAGATGCAGCCTTCAATGTTGCATTCAGCCCATCAACCAATGGCTGCAAAACAACAATGAACTTATCGCCAATTGCGTTGGTAGTGTTCTCAATGTTGCCGCCTAGCACTTTCATGCTGTCAGAGAATCCGCGCATCTCTTCGCGGACCTGTTCTGTTTTGCCTTGCGAGTTTTCAATCGTTTGAAACATACTGCGGATCTTCTCTTCGCTGCTTGCCAGCAATGCCTGGAATCCGCGTCCCGCTTCTTCACCAAACAATGCCTTGGTTAGCTCAACGCGCTGGCCGACATTTAACTGATCGAGGCTACCCTTAAGCGCAAGAAGTACATCATCAAGTGGTTTAAGGTTGCCTTCTGCATCTAGCACTTGACTGCCTAATGTATCCATCGCTTTGGTCAGCATTGCGCTGCCGCGCGTGATCTCAAACAATTCTTCTTGGCTGCCGGATGCTGCAAGCTGCAGCCGATTCAGGCCGGTTGACAGCGATGTACCAGCTCGGCTGCCGCGGATGCCATTATCTGCAAGAAGGCCAATCGTTGCAGATAGGTCGCCAATGCTGATGCCAAGTGTTCGCGCACCTGGCGCTGCGTAACTCAACGCTTCGCCAAGATCAAGGATTGTCTGGTTTGAACTGTTAGCGGTTTGCACCAACGTGTCAACCACTGATGCGGTATCTGATGTTGCTAGCCCAAATGAACGCAGGCTAGATGATACGATGCTGCCAAGCTGGTCAAATGCAACGCTTGTCGCTTCAGCGCCGGTGACGATGCCCTGCAGTGATTCACTGGTTTCTTTTGCGGTAAAACCAGCGCGACTCAATGATGTAGCAAGCGCTGCCACTTCTGTTGGCGTGCCTGCTGCTGTTGATGCAACCCGCTCGATTGATTGCCGCAGCTGATCTAGATTGCCGCCGCCTTCGATCGCGGCAGCACGACGAAGTTCCTCCTCGAATCCTGCAGCGGTGCGCGTAATTCCCGCCGCAACTCGACCAGCGCCAGCGGTGGCCGCCAGCTTGGTCATGGTGCCAATCAGGCTACGAGCTGCCGTGTCTTGCTTCTTGATCCCTGCCGCTGCCGCCTCAGTGCTGGTGACAAACTGCCCGTTAACCTTTCGCGCTCGACCTGCTGCGTCCGTGAAATACCGCATCCCATTGGCTGCAGTCTTTATCTCACGCCCAGCTTTTGTGGTCGCAGCTGCTGCGCCATTAAGCGACCGATCGACTTCTTTACCGCGATCAGCGATCTGCTTCAGCTTTGCCGGTACACCACGCGAATCAAGGTTGATTGCGACGTTAGCAACTGCGCTCACGGCTGGCGACCACTACCTAGCAGCAGTCTACCGTCGCCGCTTCATCGCTTTCTCGCGTTCTTCATTTCTGCCAGTAAAAAACGCATCCCAGATCAATAGCTCCTCTGGTGTGACTTCTTGATTCAACCGTGCAAGGCTCATGCCAAGTTCTGCTGCAACACAAAGCTGCAGCATGAGCCAGTTATCACGACGCAGGTCAGTCTTTAGCGCTTTTCATGTCTGACTGCTCATCCTCTTGGATCACACCAAGGATCAGCTTTTGGATGTCATCATCACGCACCTCTTCACGCAACTCTGCGATCTGGCCAGCCTGAAACAATCGCTGCCCGTTTTCATCCATCGCTTTATTGACCAGCAAGTTCAAGCCAAATCCATTGGCGTCATCACCGCCTGGCATCTTCTGCGCACGCTCGCGTTCGGACATCGTGAGCGGTGTTGAGTAAAACTCAAACTCAGTGCCGTCGTTCAGATTCACCACACGCTTAGATGGCGTGAAGTTTGCTGCCTTTTTAAGGCGATCCAATGCGGACAGCTTTGCGGTCATGCTCAAAAAATATCCTGTTCGTTGTTACTCTAGCAACAAAAAAACCCCAGCATTGCCAGGGCTTCTCTCCTTCCAGTGACAGCGTATCAGGCGCTGGTGCTGAAGTCAAAGCTGGGAGCGCCAGTCGGGCGGAAGGTGATCTCGACCTGTTGAGCATCATCAGGGTTGATGTTCAGGCTGGCGGTCAGCAGCACAGCATCCATTGCGATGCTGCGGCTCAGGGCTTCGGTGCCTTGCTTGTCGGTGTACAACTTAAAGGCACAACCAACTTGATTCCGCTGCAGCACATCCTCGACCATGCGGTTAGACAACGCGGCATCCTCATCGGTCACATAAACCGTAGCGGAGCCGCTGCCATCAGCGAAACCAGGGATGTAAGCGCGGAATGGAGCATACTGAGTGCCGACCTGGCCGATGGTGGTCACGTCGATTTCAGACCGGCTGATCTCAAAGCTCCAGCTTTGCACCTGCCCGACAGCAGCGTAATCGGCATAGGCCACCTGGAACTCATTAGGAGCATTGGCGGTGCCATCGTCGGTGATGGTGATGGTTGAACCGCCAAGGGTGCCGGACACCTGCAGCACACCGGTGGATGCGGTGTAGCTGATGACGTAGTAGGTGGTGCCTGAGCTGATTCCAGCAGGCAGAGTGCCGGTGCCGGTGCCGCCGGTTTGAGAATTGACAACGCTGAACACCACAGGATCGCCAACCTGCAGATTCAGGTATGGTTGCACCGTGATTTCATCGTCGGTAGTGTTGACGCCAGACTCACCGAACGTGCCGGTGGTCCCTGCGGGCTTGTAGTACAGAGCGCCGGACGTACCGGACAGAACGGTGACGGCCATGGGATTAGAGCAAAGGAATGGCTAGCTCTAGTCTAAATACGCTTCAAAGGTTATGCTCAGTTGCGTCTGCAAGTAAGCCGCTTCTGGCTCTGATGGTGTGATGACACTTGGGCCTGATGCAGCATCGAAGATGATGCTGGATACAGTTTGACGATCAAACAGATCCTTGATGCGTTCGGCGATGGTGTAGTTTGCCGCTGCACCAACACCAACAGGCGTGAATGTATTGACCGTCAGCAATCCGTTTTGCTTGTTGAATCCAGTGCTAGGGCCAATCAGCGTGGCGTAGCTGTTGTCGCCAAACGTAAGCGACACCTGCAGCCACGGCAGGTTGTTTGGCGGAGTAAACGGGACGTTTGGGTAGGCAACGAAATAGGACGGCGCTGATGCCATCTCAGCAGCAATGCGGCCTTCGATAGCAGCGCGGACGTCGTTGTAGGTGCTGCTCATGATTCCCTTGCGATCTTGTCAGCGGCTTTCTTGATGAAGTCCTGCATGTCCTTCTCGACCATGTTAGGGATGTAACCCTTTTGAATCTGGTTACCCTTAGATCGCCATCTGCCATTCCACGATGGCGGCAGGCTGTTGCCGGTCAGCACCGGCTCGACGGCTGGCAGGTTGTTGTGAATGCTGTAGACGTTACCGACCTTTTCCCGCGAGTAGTTGATGCGTTGCGGTGGCAAAATTGAATGAACAGTGCGCTTGTCTTTCTTTTCCTTTGGGTAGCTGTCACTTGCCGGAGCCTCTCCGCCAGGCGCCGAGTTTTCACCGATCTGCCAACTGGCGCGCAGCCTGCCGGTATCAACCGGGCTGGCAGCTTTTACTCTTGCGTCAGTTTCCAGCACTGACGCTCGCAGTAGCTTTTCGAACTGCCCTTCGATGTAGTTCCCGATCTGCGATAGCGGGATGTTGCGCGCCATTGCTATGCCCTCATGATCAGTTCGTAGGTGATTGGTTGGTTGTCCTGCTCAATCGTGGCGATACGGACCACTTGATAGGTGACGCCGCTGATGATGATGCGATCAGCGGTAGTTGGTGCTGCGTTGACATCAGCCGCTGCGATCGTCAGCCTGCGGTCACCGGCTTGGATCAGATCATTAACCTCACGAGCATTGACATCCTCCAGCACGCCTTTGATCGTTACATCAGACGTAACCTCTGATGCCGTGCCGGTTGTTGGGTTGTAAACACCATGCGTTACCGTACGCAACGTGACATCGCCGCCAAACTTGCTCATCAGCTTGGTAGCAACCTTACGTAGTGGTATGGCGAGTGTCATGCAAATACCTCACTAGCAACGATCCTTCCACGCTTCAGAATAATGTCCGTGCTGTTGCTGTGGTTGGCGATCATCAACGAGATCTCATCGCCATCATCCAGCTCGACCATCCAGCTGGTCACCAGCTTGGCCTCTTGCGCACCGCTGCCGGTAAAGGCTCGGCACTCGCTGTTGTCAATCGCCACGCCATTCTTGGCCAGCTTCACGCCCAGGGTTGAGTTGTTCCCATCGGTCGCATCGATACTGCCGTAGATCCTGAACAACTTCGTGCCGCCGCTTGTATTGCGGAGCCCGAAGGTGTCATCAGTGCCAAGCACCATGCCATAGGCAGTGTCAGTGTCTAGCGTTGCCGTCAGGCCGGTGGTGATGTAAGCGCCCTCAGCAGTGATGTCGATTGTGCCGTCTGTCATTTTCGAGCACTGGCCGCGAACCATGATGGCAGCAGCGCCTGATGGCCCAGCCGGGCCAGGTGTCGTGACGACAACGGTGTTAGTAGTTTCGTTGACAATAACGGTTGTCATGGCGCTGTGTACCCCTCAGACACGTAGACGATGCCTTCAAGGTAGTAGTTACGCAAACCGCTTGAATCTTCTAACAGTACGTCATAAAACGCTTCATTCGGGAATGTTGCGGTTTGCGTGTCGGTCAGCGCAATACTGATTTGGCCAGTAGTGCGGTCAGTGTAAGTAACCGCAAAGTCAGCGTATTTTGTGCTGCGGCCGCGATCCCACACCTGCGCGTAAGCAGTCCAGCCGGTTAGGTTTATGTTGGCACCAGCGCTGTCCTTGAACTGCAGCGACAGGTCATAGTCAGCCCTACGCTGCACGGAGATGTTGTGCTGGCCAGGTTGGATGCTCATGGAATCAGTTTACGGCGCCACGTTTTTGTATGGATGCCCAGTGGGGAGGTTGGCGGTGAGTCCTCCGCCGCAATCAGCAACCTACGATCACCAGCTTGCACAAGGTCATTCACCTCCCGTGCATTAACATCCTCAACTACACCCTTCAGTTCTACATCATTGACGCTTTCGCTTGCCGTAGCAGTCACAGGGTCATAGGCACCACTCGTCACCGTGCGAATAATCGCATCACCGCCAAACTTATTAACGACCTTTTCAGCTACCTTTTGAAGCGATTTGCTGAGTATCATAATGCAATTACTTAATAAATGGCAGCACCAGTGCTGCTTGGGCCAGAGCCTCTAGTAGGATTAAAGATCGCGCCTGCTTTGTTTCCTGCGAAAATACGCCCCAGCAATGAAGCGTAATAATCATTGGTCCCGTTATACAAGAAAGATACGGTCCCATTGTTGAGAATAGTGTCGCCAGTATTTACTCTGATGCCGTATGAAGCGTTGTGCATACTGTAAAAATTCGATACTGGCTTAAAGTAAGCAGCCGTATCGATAACTCCTATGTTGTAATTGATTACTCCAATGTATCGAAGCTTGTTACAGTATTCGTTGACAAAAATTCCCGTATCAGTGCCTGAGCCGTGAAATAATATGTTTTGAACATTTACGTTTCTATCGAGTGTAAAGGAGCCTGTAAATTTAGTGGGAAGATACGCTTCAAGCGCGGCCAAGTCATCAGCGAACACACCATTAAATGAAGGCGTAGACCCCCGATTAACGCCTTTGAGCGTAAAATTCTCATCAAAGTTTCGATGATTAGGGATCAATATATCTTGATCGTATGTGCCATCTTCAACTTCGACTGTAATTACAGGGTTATCAACAAGCTCCACTTCTTTGTAAAAGGCCAAAAAGTTGTCCCAAGAGTCAAACTTTCCGTTGATCCTGTCAGTGTAATAACCTGTTGTGCTGATCGTAAAGGTTGTGTTTTCGTTGATGATCCGTTTTCTGAAGATTGGGTTGCCAGGTTGAAAGATCGCCGAGTACCAATAACGCTGGCCCATCTCTACAAGCTGCCTGCGCCCATAATGGTTGCCACCATCGGGGCTCACTGCAGGGCCTATGTTTTCATCGCTTTCAAGATCCTTATGAGGAGCAACAATGAATTTGATAGGATCTTGCGCCATTTGAGCCCGAACCGGATCTATCAGCGTTGCGTAGAGCCCGTTAACACCAGTTGGCCCCCCTTGGCGCACGCCTGATGTCTGCCAAAAGTCCCGAATCATGCCAACCGCTACAGGCGTCGTTTGATCCATCAGAGGATCACCAGCTGTATTGGTGTGGTTTAGAACCTGTGTCCAATAAGCACGAACGTCGTCTAGGTATGTGACAGCCCCTGGGGAGTAGGGAGTGTAAGTTCCAGTTTTGACGTCATTCTCATGGTTCTCGCCGTGCATCCAGACGCAGCCATCAAACCTCGGAATCTGGCTATTCGTAACGTCAGCGGTGAATTTACTCCATATCGCATTGGTGCCTCCGTTTGCGGTTGTCAGCCATTTATCGATGTCTGTCCCGCCTCTTTCGGACATTAAAACGCGAACTTTTCGGCCAGTCTCAAACGCGACTTTTTGCGCTAAATGAAACATCGGACAATTGCGCCCCGGCACGCCTGGCAACTGTGTGGCAGGATCGGTCGCTAACGCATCGCCGTATTGGGCTACTGAAGAATTAAGATCCCACACCTCCCATGCTGTGTTGTATCGATTCCAAATCTCGACCAAATCGCTGGGGTTCTCCCCGTTGATCAGCGTGGCGGAATAATCGTTGCTATGAAAACCAACCAGATTTGACTGACCAGCGCCGAATAGATAAATCTCAGGCAGAGACACAGGCGAGCCGGCGCTATCACCTACCTTGTCAAGACCTGCAGAAAGAAGTGGGTTGTATTGATAAGACATGATCAGCTCCTAGCGACGGTCAACAGGTTGTTGCTGCCGTCGTAAGTCATCGTCAAAGTAGCAACAACCTTTCCGCTAGCGCCGCCGCGCTTAAACATCGTTTGCGTTAAGTTGCCGCCAGTGTACGTGTTTTGGACAAAATCATGCGTCGGGATCTCAAGCCCTTCTCTTGGAACAGCGTCACCGCCGCCGACAGAATACAGAGTCATGAGCGCTTAATAGCGATGTTTCCTGGCCCACTTATTCTAAGCCCTGTCAGGTAACGCTCGACCATTGGCGGAATACGATCAGCGCCAGTAGCGCCGTATTGGTTCGGTGTCACGTCAATGCTGCCGATCTTGACGTTTTTGTAATCCTCCAATCCTGACAGCCCGATGCCATCTTTGTTGTTGTTCAGGTAAACCGCAAGCGTGGCTTGAGCTTCCTTGATCTGTTGCGGGATCTCGGTGTCGGTGAAATAGTCAGTGGTAATGCGGAACGGAAACCCAACCGCATAAGTGTTGATGTATGTATCAGGTTTCCGTACACCAGTGCGCGGCCACTGTAAGGCTTGGGTATCAGTAGCCCTTGCACCTAGATACCGCTCACGATCCAACCGTTGCGTTGCGGTGTAAAGCGCACGATTCTTTTGATCTGTCGTAGCAGTGCCCCACGCCACGACATCATCGTTTTCCACCAAGCCATCAATGATGTCTTGCGCGTCACTCAGCGTCAGGTAACTGTTTGCGTCGGCTGCGTTTGGTGTTGCTACTAGGACGATCGCCATCAGTGATCTCCGGTTGATTCAGTGTAGTTGGCTCTGCCTGAGTGGAAAAAGAGGCTGCCGCCTTAGCAGCAGCCTCACGTTCCCGCAGTCGCCGGAATCCAAACATTCCCATTAGTGGGTGCCGCTGGGCATGGAGTACACGGTAACAGTCTCGGAACCGCTTGCGATGGCGGTAACGCGACCGATGAACTCACGCGTAGATGCAGCAGCAGCAGTGTTGGTGTTGTCTGCATCAAGCGTCACGCCAGTGCCGCCGACAAGGGTCATAGCATGAGTAGCAGCAGCTTGGTTCCGCAGGATGATGCGGAACGTAGTGCCAACACGCACACCGGAACCAAGTTCAGCAACGATCGCAGCTGCCGTGGCAGTGGTCACGTTGCGACCAGCGGTAGGAGTCATCACCACCAGGCTGTTGACCGACTGGGCGGCGGTCAGGGCGGTGGCCTCATCGGAGGCAGCAACCAGCTCAATGCTGGCGTTCATGCGGTCAAAGACCGGTTGCTCCAGTTCAAAGATAGATGCCATTGTTAGTTACCTCAGAAGTTGGAAGTAACAGTGCCACGCACGATACCAATGTTCTTGGTTTCGTACACCTTCGACCAGTTACCAACAGTGGCCAGCTCAGAACGATCTGGGTTGATGGTAGCGCTAGTCCAGCGTGCGCCGACCGGGTGATAGACGTAATGCAGGTCGATCGACATGGCATCGCTCTTAGCGAGGATGTCACGATCGGTTTCGGTTTGCATCGCCAGCTGCTCACCCGAGGCAATAGCGCCCTGGGTGAAGAAGTACACCGGATAATCAGTGCTGGTAGGTGTCAGATCGTCGGACACGATCACACGCATACCCATGTAAACGGGAACCTGCATGTTGCCTTCATATGCCATTGCGGTGGAACCACCGAAGGCGTCGGGCATGGCGGAATCAGCGGTGACGCGTGCCTCAGCAGCGGTCACATAATCAATGGCCTTTCGTTCAACGAGGTCGTAGAACACAGCGCTATGCATCGCAACAGCAGCCAGCTTTTCGCCTTGATCACCCAGCAGGCTACGGGCCTTAGCGACTTGACGGGGGCCAAGGGTTGTAGCGCCGGAGGTGTCGAAACGCAATGCGTTGAACGCAGGGCTGTCGCCACCGGTCAGAGCGCCGAAGCACCCATCAACGCAAGCGATCAGATCTTTCTGGCGTTGGTTGGCGACGTACTCAGCAACTTTGGCGCCGATAGCGGCCATGGGATCGGAACCAGCAGCAAGTGCGGCCAAATCTCTTGCCTCGAAGGCTCTCCCTCGATGCAAAATTACGCCCACTTGCTTGTCGGCTTCAATCTTGCCAGGCGTCAGGCTGGAGCTGTCAGACAGCACCTCAAAATCACCGGAAAGGTTTGCTTTCCAGAAAGGCACTTGGATGGTGTCACCGCCTTCGGTGGCGTTGAGTTCAGTCATCGGTTGCACCACACCGCTAGCCAGGAAGGCATCACGTTGAGTGGTTTGCTCGATGACGTATGGGGTAAAAAGCTCTGGAACGATAATGTCAGAGCGAAGAGTCGCCATGACTAAAATCCTCAAAAGGGTTTACAAAGCGGGCGCAGCCCATATCCCCAGCGCAGCCGGTTGATTAGATCTTAACAGCTGCTTTCAACCTGTCATACAGATCACGATCCGTGCGGAACAATCGTGATTGCTCGGTCAGGTTGAAGGTTTCCTTGGCGAATGGGTTTTTGATACCAGGCGGGATCTCTCCTGATGGTTTGCTGTTGATCGGTGCACCACTGCCCTGCGGCTTAGGTGCTTTCTGCATCCATGCCGGCAGCGTGGCCTTTGCCCATTCGGTGACGGGTGTGCGCTGGTAGCCGTTCACGACGACGACGGTGCCATCGGCCTCGCGTTCGATCTGGTTGCTGTCGAGTTTGGTCTTGAGCACCATGTCAGGGTCATGCACGATGTCGGCCAATGCCGATACAGCAGGCGTCAGCAGCTCTAGCTCGCGGACCTTGGCTTCGAGTTCTGCGATGCGCTGGTCCTTTTGCGCCGTCGCCTCACGGAACTGCTGCTCCAAAGCCTGTCGTGCTTCCTCATATTTTCCCTGCGATTCAAGCTGCTGTTGCTCATGGCTGCGCTTAAAATCAAGGAGTTCTTTGATGTCCACTCCATCGGGCAATGTCTCCGCCATCTTCTCGTATTTGCGGAGTTTACGCTTTTCGTCTGCAAGCTCCTGGTTTTTGCGCTCCAGATTCTGGATGCTGCGTTGCAATGCGTCGATGTCAGCTGACGGCGCTGCTGCTGGCGGTGTGGGTGGTGTTGCTACAGGAGCCGCAGGCTGCTCTGTAGTGGGCTGTGTTTTTTCTTCGGACATAAATAACCCGCAGGGTTAAGTGCAATCTATGCTAACAATAATGGTCACCATTTTGCGCGATCCGCCCAATACGCTGCTGACATCTTCCCTTTGCGGATGTTTGCCGCATGGCGCACTTTGAATGCACGCCGCCTGGCTGCATCGGCTTTGGATTCATCTTTGCGTGGTGGGCTGCCGCTGACGCCTTGCTGCCCGAACCGGATCAGCTTTACCGTGTCGCCTTCTTTGGCAAGCACCGCATGGGATTTGGTCGGATGCTTTGGCGTCCGCTTGGGCTTGTTGTAGCCAGCGAACCTTTCACCGCGATAGTTGATCATCGTCCTCGCCTCGGCGCTGGCCGCAGCTGCGATCTGGTTTTAAGCACGGCATTGCCGGTGGATTCAGATTTGATCCGCACGATCGGGTCATCATCGCTGCCGACGCGGGTCACGGTGCCGCCATTTGGAGTATTGATCGTGGCACGCTTGCCGCCAATACTTGTGATGACACCATAAGTGCGTTTGCCTTGATAGGTCCAGCTCACCCGATCACCGCGTTTCACTTCTTTTTGCCTCCCTTTTTACCCATAGGTTTCTGCGGCTTCTTCGGGCCTTTGTTGTAACCAGGCATGACGGAGTTGCAGCTATCAGCAGTCTACCGTCGGCGTTTTGCGGGTTTGCGCTTACGTGTCATCCCGGCTTGGGAGTAAGCAATAGCAGCTGCTTGTTGCCTGCTGTAGCCTTCTTTGATTAACTTGCGGATGTTTTGAGAAATTGTAAGCTGCGACTTACCTTTTTTCAATGGCACCGTATCGACTCCGCAGCTCATCCAATGTTAGCTCCCGGCCATCCTCGCGGACCAGTTTCGCCATCGCATCACGGGCGCCATGCTTGCGCGCCAGCATCCTGAAATATGGTGCTTTGCTGCCCAGCACTTCCTGCTGTCGTTCTTTACCTTGCTGCAGCAACCACTGGCCGTAACTGGTATCAGAATCAACCATGCCGCCCTTAGCTGCGCGTTTACCAGGCCGCGGCGGATCAAATCCAAGCCCTTCGTAATCAATGACAGGGACTGTCGTTGAACGACATGAAAAATGAAGCGGTGGTGTTGGACCTTTGCCATATTCAAACTCACGGCCATCATTAGCGCGGCAAATTGCAGTCGTGCGGCTGTCAAGTGTTGCGACGTATCTATACTTCTTGGTGATGTCTTGATTGGCTTCATACACCTGCTGTGATGCAGCATTGGCCACTTGATTGATGCTTGTGCGGACGATGCTAGTTACCTGACGGCCGGCCATTTTGGTTGCTTCGCCGCCGGATAATGCGAGTTGCTTGATGGTCTTCGCTTCTTCGCCGAACTCCAACGTGCCACGCAGTTTGCGTGATAGCTCCTGCGTCGTCTCACCCGTCAGCAACGCTTGCCGGACGCTGCTGCTGAACCGCTCCGCTTGCGATTCCGCTAGGCCACGAAATGACTTCTCGACAACACGGCCATTGGGTAATGTGATCATCGCGCCTTTAGGTGCAGTCAAGCTGAATGTTTGCGGTGCGCCCTCAACTGCAGCGAACAGGTCATCCGACAATGCAACCACATTGATCTGTGTCGGGTCAGTGGTCACAACCGACTGCGCAAACTGTGGGCTGATCTCAACGGTGCGGACCATATCCCTGGCACCAGCTGGCAATGCCAGCCGTAGCTGTTCCTCCACAAACTCAGACTGAAGCTCTGCTAAGCCTTGAAGCTCCAATGCGGTGATCTCTGTCGCATCGCCAGCCCATGTCGCAAGGCTGTCTTTTAGTTGCGCCAAGATCGCACGCAACCGCGCGGCTTTGACTGGCGCTCTGGCTTCATTGATCGTTTGCAGTTGATTGACCGCATCGATGATGATGTCGTTGTAAATGTTGATGATGCGCCTGGCAACGCTGTTGCTGTATTGGTTCAGATCGATCGCGTTGCGAAAGATCGTGTCAACATTCGGCGGGATTGTCACTGCTCTACGTGGATGCCAATATCACTTGGGTGGTATTGCGTCTGTACGTCAACCTCTGCACCTTCTTCCAGCGCGCACATCAGCATTTCGTTGAAGTCATCGTAAGCATCATCTGATTCATAGACAGTAACTTCTTCGACTTTGTTATCCCATGATGCACGCAATATGGCGAACACTTCTTCAGGTAGCTTATGACAATACACCGTCACTGGTCCCATGGGTTGCTCATCATCCGATGGGATGAACCACGATGCTGCCCATAGCAATGCGTTGATCATGATTGCGTTGCTTCAAGTTCAGCTTCGATGTCAAAGTCATCACCAAGCACTTCACCTTCAGATAACCGGGTCAGGAATGTTTCCTGCGTTATTGTTCCTGCAGTGTAAACCTGCAGCAATGCCAACACATCCTGCGGTTCCAATCTGGTACCAAGGAAATCGCGGTTCACATAACAGCTGCCAGCTTGCTCTGGTGTGCTGAGAAATTCCGCATGAAATTGCAGGCAGTTGTCGATCATGTCCTGCACATTTTGCGCAATCACCATCATCGTGCTGTCACCTTGACTGCGGTCGATGCGTTTCGCTTCAGCAGTTTCGGCGCTTAGCTTCTGGCCGAGCACTGCCGCAAGACCTAATTCATTGATCTGCGATGCAATCTGATCCAACCGCTTGAATTGATAGTCGAAGCTCTTGCCACCTGGCTCGATGTACTCCGCACGACCTTCGGATGGAAAGGCGATGGCTTCACCCGGTCCGGCTGATACCTCCTCAGCGCTTGACGGGAAACCATAAAATGCCAGCATCGGCACCGCTGAAATGTGCAGCTGATTGTCGAGATCAGATTGCACCTGATAGGTCTTCAGGTTTAACTCAGCGATGTCCTGCAGCGGTGGCCGCGACTCCATGTAACCAACGCGATCGGAATAGGCAACCGAAAACGGGATCCGATCAAGCGTTGTTGTGCCTTCATCATGCAGCTTAAAGTCGCCAGTGTCATCGTCTTTGCGATGCAGTTCATACGCGCCAGGCGTCAACACACGCACCTGCTCGACTGCTTTCTCGCCATAATCGCTATCGGGTTCAGTGATCACTTCCCGTAACCGCAGCTGCGTTAGCTTTTGCGCGCCGTCTTCGAGTTCAATGCGCCAGCCGAGGATGTCCCTGGGTGAATACGCAATCCAGTACGGCCTACCGCCATCTTGCGGTGCATCAACAAGCACACCGACATGCCCGTAGCGGATCATCGTGCGGGCGGTTTCGTAGCACCAGGTATTCAGATCATTGCCCTGCAAGTCAACGTCAAACAACTGCTCGCGGATCGTGTCGCCGGTGTCGTTGAGCCGGACCGGCTTCCGCGTCAGCATCCCGGCCAGCATCCGCTCAATGCGGACCAAGTACGGTGGGCATACGCTACGCACAAGACGGGCATCGTAAGATTCATCAAGCTCGCGTGGCTCCTGCGGAAGATAGGTGCGATGCCTCCGCCTCATCGAAACAGTGCCTCCGACGAGATCCTCGATCAGGATCCAGGCCGGCTCCATTGCGTGCCACGCCGCGCATGGGTCATCGACTTTGGTGACGGCGCGTTTGGCGATTGGCCGGTCGTAATGGCGAAACCCGGAGTACATCTGCGACGCTGCGTTGATTGCAGTCTACCGGCAGATAACTAGCAGAAGCACCTTACCCAGGTTGATCAATCAATCCAGTCACCAAGCGCTGCGAGCTTAGCCTCCTCTTCAAGCGTGACGGCCGCCCAGTCGAGGACGTACCTTTCCTGCTCCCACAACCAAGCCGCTACCTCGCGGATCGCGGCGCGGGCTTCATGTGCGCAGACGTTGGGATGTATCGCTGCAGCCACCCGCTTCACCAGCGAACTATCAGGAATTTCCGGCGGATGGTTGGGCTTGGCGGCAGCCTCCAGCGCCTTGATCCTGTCGCGCAGTTCGAGAATAGTGGAGAACTCAGTGTGATGACTCATCCACTCAATACGAGCCCATTGCTCAGCCGTTGCACTATGCTGTTCAGCCATAAATCTTCTCCTTGAGTTGTGCAATGGTTCCATTGTTGACGATCACATGATGAGGGATGATGTCTTCCAATCCGCCTTCGCTGCTGTGGTCTCCGCTGTAGGTGACACCAGGGCGTTCGATGCGCCATAGCTCACCGCCGAGGTCGCGAATCATCGCGGCTTCATTCGAAAACCGCACATCATCGATCACGACGGATCCGCCATTGTCCATGATGCGTTGCGCCTCGGCGCGAGCGATCATCACCCAGAAATCTGGGTGGATGCAAGCCCTGCCCCATTCGGTGCCGAGCGTTTGCATCATGTGGCGCGCTGATACGCCAAGCTCGGGGATGATGGCTTCTTTGTCTGTGTAGATGTAATGAAAGCCCGGAAGCCCGAGGTCGTCGAGCATGTTCCACACAGCACGCTTAAGCGGCGCTGCAAATGACACGCGCTGATGCTCGATGAAGAGATTAGCTGCGGTGGTCTTACCGCAGCCCGGTGCAGGGCTGTAAAGCCCGATGAGACGGGGGAGAGTCATTCGCCTTCCTCCACCCCGAGGTCATAGATCAGATCATGCAGGTGATCGAAGAACGGATAATCCTCCCGCTCTTCTTCGGTGGTCAGCTCGTGTAGCTGCGCGGCCAATGCGGCCAGCTGCTGTTGTCTATTCATCGGTGGGTGGTGGTGACTGGTGGCATTATGACCCAGCAGTGCAGTGCTGCGTCGTGTAGTGTGACACTCCCGCTAATGGTCTGCAGAAAAGCCCGGCGGTGAGCCGGGCGATGGTCGGCGTTGTGGGGATCAGCCGTCGTGAGAAGTGAAAGTCTCGGCTTCCCAGGATTTGACGCCGAAGGTGCGCTTGCCTTTCCACTCTTTGTTCAGGTGCTCAGCAGCGGTTTCAGCAGCTTCACGGGTCAAATAAACCATGCCGATGGAGATGCCGTTGCTGGTGACGGAGTGGTGAGTGGACTGGGTGGTGAAGGTGATCATTTGCTTGTGTGTGTGGTGCCCTCTCGGGCTTGAACTAATTATCGGGCCATGGTGCAACCTGCTCAACCATGCTTGTGCAGGTTGCTGGATTGGTTGCCGGGGTATGGATCACGCCACAACGTGCCCTGTATTTACGCGTCACGCGCTGTTGTATTGCAGGCTCCCCGGCAGGGGCTCAAGCCTCTGCCAGTGCGTAGAGGGCACTCTTGATGTCTTGGCGCTTGTAGTTCTCGGCAGCTTCAGCAACAGAGCGGAAGGTCTTGCCGTAGCTGAGGCGGCGGCTGCCATTCTGCTTGATGTAGACGGTGCATTGACCGTTAGCGGTGCTGACCTCAACAGTGTTGCCCTTTTCAGTGGTAAGGGTGAAGAAGGTGCCGTTGTTGGTGGTTTCGATCAGGGTCATTTGTCTGTGTGTGGTGCCCTCTCGGGCTTGTTCATATTATTGGGTATGCCCAGGGGTATTGTCAACCACTGGGCCCAGGTGATCAGAGGTTGAAGATGATGGCGTTGGTCTTGTCAAAGCCGATGCGGTCAACCAAGACGTCGATATAGGCATCGATAGCAGCTTGTGCGCCGACGTGATAGATCGCGACAAAGCCAGCAATCAGGTCTTCGTTGTTGAGCTGGTTGGCTTTGGCGGTGAAGGCTGCGGTGTCGAAGGTCATTTGTCTGTGTGTGGTGGGGTCTCCCCCTGACTCCTTAAGTATGCACCAGCTAATCTCTGCTTTGCCGCGTTGTGTGCAGGTTTTGCAGCTGGCTCAGTAAAGCCTGATTCCCGTGCCGCGGCCTGCCTGCTTGTGCAGCATGGAGAAGTCGCGATGCAGCCAATAACCTAGGCAGTCGTTGAGATGGTCGAAGCCAGACTGCTTATCGGGCAGATCGGTCTTCTCGTCCCAGCATTGCAGCTCCAGGCATTCGATCAGCTTGGCGCAGCCTTGCCACACCTGCAGCCGGTTCCGGCCTTTGCCGTTTTCCAGCATCGCTTGCACGTTGTTCACGCGATCACGGATCGGCGGGTTGGATTGCGGCGATTGGTTGCTGATGTCATACGACTCCAGGATCTGAATGTCAGTGCGGGTTGCATTAGTGCTGCGGTTGTTGCCGCTGGCGTCTGGATATCCGTAAACCTTGTGCTTCGGGTAACGCCTGCGGATCTCAGCTGCTAGTGCATCGGTGTCTTTCATGCCGGTCACTTCATCTACCACAACGGCGCGTTCACCTTTACGAATGCCGATCACGGCATTGGTGTTGCCAACGTTAAAGTCAATACCGATGCGCAGCGATTCGCGGCTGATGTCCGGTTGTTCGCTGAATACATGCTTGCTGCGATCGAAGCGATCATAAACGCTGCCAGTGGCGAGATTGACAAACTCTCCGAGAAGATAGCTTTTCAGTAATGTTGGATCGTAATTTGCTTCAAGGCGTTCCACGAAATCCGCAGGAAGATGCGGGTTGTCCGTGGTTTTCATCTTGATCAGCCTTCGGTCACTGCGCGCTTTAGCTTCATCGCTGGCGAATGTCTTCCAGAGGAACCTAAAACCCTCAGGCGTTGATGCAGCGCCAAACTGCCGCACATTACCAGATCGCAATCGACCGAGGATTTTCGGGAATGCGCGATCAGCGATACTTGGCGTTACGGTATCGATCTCGTCGGCCAGTACCCATGCAAGATTCAAGCCAATGATGCGCGACCAATTCTCGAAGCTACGACACAGAATCTTCGTATCGCCTCCCGGTAAGTGCAGGACATATTCAGGCAATGGTGATGCTCTGAAGGTATATGGGATGCCGTAATTTTCAAGGAAGCTGTCGAAATCGGTCTGCCAGATGTCACGAATCAATGGGCCAGTTGGCTCCATCACCGTACCGATGAATCCTTGATTGGCCGCGGCTAGTGTCACCGCCTTGGCGCATAATGCTCTGGTTTTGCCAGCGCCATAACCAGCACTGACGCCAATGATCTCAGTGCTGCTATCGGTTACGAAATCCAGCTGCCCAGGATGCAGGTCACTATGGATCTGTTGCAATGTGGCGTCGAGGTCAAAGTCTTCGGCTCGATCGAGTACCGCAACCTGCAGCTCCGCAAGCCGTGCAAAGATCGCGTTACCTTTCCTCATCAGCTGGCAGCAACTGCTGACCGGTTTTTGCTTGGATACGCAATAGCACCATACGTTCCTGATCTGGTGTTAAACCGGCCTCTGCGATTGCAGCAACAGCTGCTTCGATACCTTCCGCGCGTGCACGTGTCACGGCTGCATTATCGCTGTAATGTTTGCGGTATGCCGGTGCATGTGTGAGCAACCATTGCGCGTCTTTGGTTTCTCCTTTATCAGCAGATTCTGCGATTTTACTTACTAACCTCAGACCACCTGCGGCACGTCCTTCATTAACAGCCTGTAAAAGTCGTACCTCAAGGTCAGTGGGATTGTTGTGGGTTTTTGCGTTTTTTATCCACTTATTCAGCGCCTCATAACTAACACCAACAGCAGACGCGATGTGCTCTAACGGCGCGCCAAACTCAGCGAGAAAGCGCACCTTATTGATGACTTCATCGTTGAGTTTGTAGTGACGACGCGCTAGTTTCATGAATTGATTTTAGCAGTTGCTTACGTTTTTCATCGATCAGGTGCATACTGCTGACGTAAGTCGTGGCAGTGATGGCAAGATTGACCTGGTACGTGCCATCGGGTTGTAGCACGTACCAGAATCGCTCGGGCATCAGGACTTCACCTGAACAGGCATAACTAAGTAAATATTAACAACATCATCAGGATCTGCAATCACCACGGGTGTGGTGCTGGTGTTAGCGCGGATCTGCAGCTGACTGCCAGTGAAGCCTTTGACGCCATCGAGCAGGTAGTGCACGTTGGCGGCGATGTCAGGCAGTTCACCATCAACCGCGATGGATTCCGCACCGCTGCTGGTTTCGGTTTCAGCAGTGAGCTTGCCATCAGTGAGCCTGACCACGGAGTTGTGGCTGTCAGCGATGACAGCAACGCGTTCCAATGCACGCAGGAAAGCAACGCGGTCAATGGTTGCGGTGTAGTCAAACCGTTCGGGAACTAGCTGCGCAACGTTGGGGTAAGTGCCGGTCAGGACCCTGCTGGTGATGGTGGTGTCACCTGCGGTGAAGCTGACGTGAGCATCATCGCTGGCAACGGTGACGGGTTCGCGCAATAACGCCATGGCGCGTGCGGGAACAGTGAGCGCCATGGCTGGTGTGTCGCTGTCAACGGATCGCATCACAAGGCGATGGCCATCGGTTGCGGTAAGGCTGCACGCTGCACCATCGCAGACGACGCGTACACCTTGCAGGATGGCTTTGGACTCATCCGTGGAGGATGCAGGCAGCACCGCCGGCAGTACACCTTGCAGCGCCATGCAAGCACCTGTGGCGGCTTCCAGTGTCGGCAGGTCAGGAAAATCGTCCGCAGCGTCACACGAGAGGCTGTAGGAGCCGCTTGTGGATGCAATGGTGCAGCGATAACCATCATCAGCGGTGGCGACCGTCAGAGCGCCATCAAGGCGGCTTGTGATCTCCGATAGCAGTCGATGCGGAATGACGATGCTGCCGGGTGTATCGACGCTGGCGGTGATGACGGTCGTGATACCAAGCTCTAGGTCGTAACCAGTGATCGTGAGGTTGCCATCGTCTGTAGCGGTGAGTAGCGCACCAGCGAGCACTTTATGAGTGCGGCCATTGCCGATTGCACGTGAGATTGTTTTGAGTGCTGACGAAAGATCAGCCTGCGATGCGATGAATTTCATTAACAACAAATGCGGTAACAGTTTCAACTTGTCTGCGGTTGAGGTCGCCATTCATACGACGCGCCACAGCCGAGACTAGGCGATGGTACTCCGCCGTAGTGAGACGTGCAAGGGCGCGATCACGGATGAACGCCGATCGGGTCTTGCCAACAGCTGCGGCTTGCTGGTCCAGGTGTTGTAAATCATCAGCATGAAATTTGACCTCGGTTCTAATCATCAATGGAGCTGTGAACGGCTGAATGGTAGCAGAACGGCGCCGTCCAACCTGTTTTCAGGGGTTAGGACGGTGAGACGCCTTGCTATCACTGGTTTTGTCTATCCGTCCTACTAACCTAACCTACTAACTAAAGTATGCTTAAAAGAGGGGGAAGGGGAGCGTTAGGAAACTCTTGGACGCTAAGGAGGACGGGACGACGGTAGGACGGCCAAAACGCCAGTCATGCCAATAGGTCTGGGCGTCCAACCGCCTAGTTGGACGTTTTGTAGTGCCATCTGCGCCGCCCTGATGACTCACGACGCTTCACGAGGCCCAAATCCTTGAGGATGGACCCAACCTGCATTTGATCCGCACGGGTCTGACGCTCGACCGGCTTCTTGATGCCATGCGTTAAGACCTCTTCAATCGTCAATACATCTGTACATTTACGACGGGCAAGATACTCCTGTATTGGTGCACGCCAAGGCGAATCAACAACGTAGTTGGTATTCTCTTCATTGACCATATTCTCCATGGTTTGCGGTAAACGATTGGTCTCATTGTTCTGGTATGCGTTAACAGCAGCGGACCAGATCGCATCGCGTTCCAGCAGCAGCGCTGCGGTGTTGATTTGATTCGTCTGCGTCTTGGTTGTGGGTATGACCCAGAAGCGACGGTTGCCGGTTTCATCAACCAAGAACCCAGCGGTTTTGTTTGTTGTACCGACAATGATTCCACGGCGCGGGAATGACTCAACGGCTTTACCGTATGGCACACGCAGTAAATCAACGCCTTGAGATAAGAAGGCTTTTACTTGCCCTGCGTGCTTACGATTTGTGATGTGATCAAGTTCTGCCCACTCCATAATCCAGGAGCGGTGTAGCACCATGATGTCATCTTTAGTGCTGATGTCACCTAAAGCATCGCTAAAAAACTGCCCACCGAGACACTGCCAGAAGCTGGATTTGTAAGCACCTTGATCACCCATGAGTACACATGCGGTGTCGTGTTTGCAGCCTGGGTTGAATGCACGAGCTACAGCACCGATCAAGGTGCGTTTCAGCATCTCGTCATAGATCGTTGGTTCTTCACTGGTTGCCTCATCTTCAGGCCGCAGGTAAGTGGTCGCCAGTCGATCGATGTAGGTTGGCTCGACATTGGCGGCAACATATTCGAGGTATTGCCGCACTGGGTCGTATTGGTTCTCATTGGCGACTTGGACCAGGCAATCGATCGCTAGCTCTTTGGAAACTTTGAAACCCATCTCAGCAAGCCTGAGGTAATACCGATCAGCGCCTTCGACGGGTTTGCCGTTGACTTCAATCTCCTGAGTGAAGAGGTTGTATTTGATGTCACGGATTTTGTCCCGTAGCAAGATCAACAACTCAGCTGCTTCGAGCTTGGATGGCTTGTCGAGCGTTGGTGCTGGGATGCGGCTGCCATCGCTGTCGTCATCGCCATCACTACTACCACCAGCAGTGGCCATCACAGGCGGCAGCACTTGCACTAACCGCTGCCGTGGTGACTGCCAGCCATCTTTTTTAGCCATCTCACCAAGGGTGCCAAGCGTGATGCCGGACTTCTTGAAGCTGCGCCATTTGCGCTGGCAGTCACTGGGTTTGTTCTTGGCAGATTGCGCGGACCACTGCTCCCAATCATCTAGTAATGAGTCATCACCGACGCTGTGCAGCGCCATACCAACCTGTATCCAATCGTCATAGTCATCAGCCCGCGCTGCGCTGAGTACTGCAAGGAATGACCGCGCGCGATTGGAATCGCTGTCACCTGACGGCAACGCAAGCTGCGACCGCTGCGCGACGGGCACCGGCTGCGGCTTTGGCTTGAGCATTTTCTCGATGAGACACAGCGGCGCCTCGGCTATGTCTCGATCGCCGGGGCCGTGGCCTTTCACCCAGAAGTAACCATTGGTCAAAGGGTGCGCGCCGGCTACTACTGACTGGCAGCCATTCCATCGCAGCTCGATCTGTTCGGCTTTACCTTCATCATCAATGACGCCGGTCTTGAACTTACGCGTGGCGATGCTGTCCCGATACTCCTCGGGTACGCGATAAATGATCTGCATCCGGCCATCACGACCGGACTTGACCACCCAGCTGCGTGGCAGCGATGAAAGCGGGCAACCCCAATTAGCGAGCAAGGTGCTGGCGGATTTGCCGTCGTGATCCAAGAACAGCAAACCACCGGAATGGACACCGCAACACACGCCGATAGCGCGAGCGCGCCCGGATTCCAACTCAGCGGTGAGGGTTTCTTTTGTGAGCGGGTTGTTCTGCCAGCCGTCTTGATATGGCCGTTTCTTGCCATCAACGGCGACAAAACCCCAATCATCCGGCAAGCGGGAGAGTTCTTGTATCAGGTTCACGCGTGCTCCTGCTGCTGTATCGCTTGCTGCAATAGCACTCTGATGGCGGCATTGCGGGAGAGGGTTTTGCCACGCCAGGCATCAAGCCAGCGCAGCTGCTCAGGCGTGAGCCGAAGCGGAATGGGGCGAGCTAACGGCATGTGGGACCGGCCATGCCTTGCCATTGTATCCCATTGTGATACGATGGCAAGGCACACGCTGCTATGCAGTGACCTATGGAAACAATGCCATGCCCTAAATGCGGGGCCGAGAGTCCGTTCAGGCTGCGATCTGATACGCAGCATTACGGCGAGATCCGCTGCGCTGTCCACGGCCACCGCTGGATTGCCAAGCCATCAGACCAGAAAACAGCAAGGCGGAAGGTCAACCCTGACTTGTTCGAGCTGGTGCCTGAGGGTATGCGTGATTTCTGCTGGACATGCCTACGGAACCGACAGCTACTTAAAAGCCTGCGGCCAGCGGTGGTGCTACAAGCGCATCACATCATCGAGGTGCAGCATGGCGGCGAAGACACGCGCGATAACGTGCAGATCGTTTGTGCTGAATGCCATTCGGCCATTCACCGCACCAGAGAAGCATTTGGGCGTTACAACCACCCTGCAAACCGTCACACGACACAGCGACACACGGCTGAGCAGCGTGCATAATTATCCCAGTCACCACCCACTGACATGACCATCACCGAAGCGCACAAAATGGGAATCGCCGCCCACATGGCTGGCATTGCTTGTCCCGCTCACGATCGCAATTTCCTTGCCGCGGCGGTCAAAACAGGCCAATTCAAGCCTCTGGCTGAAGCTTGGATTCACGGCAAAACCATTGCTCACCTTGCCGCCGGCGCCGCACCCGAAACTCCCAGCGTTCAGCGCCTGATGGAAATCCTGGCCGCCTAACCCACACGCGCACCGTCATCAATCATCTTTTCTAAACCATGCTTACCAAAAACTTTCAAAAACTTCAATCTGAAGTTGCCTCTCATGTTGAGGCAGATAAAGTAGCTCAAGACAGTTATCAAACATGCTTTATTGGCTGTTTAGCCAAGAAGCGAAATGACCCTGAATTTATCCAGTCTGAGTACGGCATACCACTAGCGGTTTCCCGAATCGCGGAAGCAATTTTTGAGGGCCTTCCTGCAGCAGAAGCGCCGCTGTTTTTTGCGGCTTTCCCGGCTGCTGTTGGATGCGATGGCAAAGACCTGACCCGAGTGGTTTGGCAGTTTTTGGCTGCTGAATTGCGTTCACTGCCTGCAGCGCCGGATAACGTTCAGACTGTGATCGACTCCGTGATTGCAGGGATGGACCGCCTGGCAAGCGGTTTGGAGTGGAAAGAAGCAGAAGCAACGGCAAGCATGGCGCAGGTGATGCCGTGGTTAAGCGCGATAGCGGCGATAGCGGCGGATACGGCGGCGATAGCGGCGAGAGCGGCGGATGCGGCGGCGACGAGAGCGGCGGATGCGACGAGAGCGGCGGCGAGGTTGGCCGATGCCCCTCTCTGTCAGCGCGATTTGCTGCTAAAGCTCATCAAAGAAGCTCCAGTTGTATGACCATCCCCAGCGGCCAGCCGGAGCCGCACCCAATCCGGCAACACCACCACCCACTGACCGCCATGAGAGCATTGATCATTGCCGCTGCTGCCTTAGCAGTGGCCACACCATCGCGAGCGTTGCCGTTATGGGCAGAGTCCGTCGCGCAATCTGAATGCGAGTATTACGCCATGGGCGTTGGCTTCCCTAAAGCGTTGCGGCAAGCGCTCCGCGACAATAGCCATTGGAGTGATGAGATTAAAGAGGCTGGCTTCGACATCGCAGCAAAGGCGATCATGGTGGCTACGTTTGACCGTTGCCGTGAATTGCAGCAAGACGCCTACAAAGCCAGCAAGGGGAGCGCAATCTGATGGACAACACATTGCTAGGGCGCTGCACCGTAGCGTTTCAGGAAGGCCTTAACGGCACTGACTACCCAGCGCATACGCAACGCGCGCAACGTGCTGGTGTCGCTGAGGTGCTGCTGCATCTTTCGGCGGAGATCACCGTGCTACGCCAAACCGAGCCGCGGCTGACTGCGCATGAGATCAGCACCTGGCTGGTGCAGCAAGTCGAACCGGAGGTGGTGGGGTGAGTGTTAGCTATGAGGAGTTCCTGGAGCGCAAGCTCCACACCGGAGCTGATCACGGCTTTGAGCCGGTGTTTATGCCAGATCAGCTGTTCGACTTCCAGCAAGCTCTCGTGCAGTGGGCTGTGCGGAAAGGTCGCGCTGCGATCTTTGCCGATTGCGGTCTGGGCAAGACGGCAATGCAGCTGACCTGGGCTCAGAACGTGGCGCAGCACACCGACCGACCGGTGCTGATCTTGACGCCGCTGGCCGTGGCTGCGCAGACCATCCGCGAGGGCGAGAAGTTCGGGATTGAATGCCACCGATCCAGTGACGGCAGCGTCCCTGGGCGGATCGTGATCACCAACTACGAGCGGCTGTCAGCGTTCAAACCTGCCGACTTTGCCGGAGTGGTCTGCGATGAGTCGAGCATCCTGAAATCGTTTGATGGTTCAAGGCGCAATGAGATTACTGATTTCATGCGCAAGGTGCCATACCGACTGCTAGCAACTGCTACCGCTGCGCCTAACGATTTCATCGAACTCGGCACCAGCAGCGAAGCGCTTGGCTACATGGGCCACATGGACATGCTGGCTCGATTCTTCAAAAATGACCAGAACAACCTCACCAGTCGCCGTATGTATGGCGAAGCTCCTAAGTGGCGCTTCAAAGGTCATGCGGAGATTCCGTTTTGGCGATGGGTGACCAGCTGGGCGCGCGCCTGCCGCAAGCCATCTGACCTTGGTTTTGATGATGGCCGTTTTGTATTGCCGGAATTGATCGAGCGTGATCACTTGATCGAGTCATCAACCGTTGCGGAAGGAATGCTTTTTGCTATTCCAGCCACAGACCTACGCGAGCAACGCGCTGAGAAGAAACGCACTGTTGCTGAGCGATGCGAGATGGTTGCCAGCATGGTCGCCAATACCGGCCAAGCCGCCCTCGTGTGGTGTCATCTCAACGAAGAAGGCGATCTACTGCAAAAACTGATTCCTGATTCTGTGCAGGTATCTGGCAAAGATAAAGATGCTGCAAAGGAGCAAAGGCTGATTGATTTCGCAGAAGGCAAAACCCGCGTGTTGATCACTAAGCCAAAAATTGGCGCGTGGGGTTTGAATTTTCAAATCTGTAATCACATCACCTACTTCCCATCCCATAGCTTCGAGCAGTATTACCAATCGGTTCGGCGTTGCTGGCGGTTCGGTCAAAAGCGACCGGTAACGGTTGACATTGTATTAACCGAAGGTGAGCGCCGGATCATAGAAAACCTAAACCGAAAGCGGCAACAGGCCGAACAAATGTTCGCCAACCTTGTCGCCGAAATGAACAACTCGCTCAGCATTGAGCGCAAACAGTACAACACCAAAACAGTGGAGCTTCCATCATGGCTGTGATCAATGATCGCTACGCAATCTACAACGGCGACTGCATTGAAGTAATGCAAGACCTGCCGGACGAAAGCATTCATTTTTCAATCTATTCACCACCGTTTGCTGGATTGTATGTTTACAGCTCAAATGAGCGTGACATCAGCAACTGCCGCGACTATGACCAATTCATGGATCATTACGGCTTTGTGATTCAAGAACTGCACAGGTTGACGATGCCTGGCCGACTGACCGCTGTGCATTGCACTGACATTCCAACTGGCAACAGCGGTCAAGATGCGCTACTGGATCTACCGGGCAAGATCATCGAGCTGCATCAAAAGCTGGGCTGGCATTTTGTGGCACGTCATACGATTTGGAAAGAGCCGCTGTGGGTGCGAAATCGCACGATGGTTAAGAATCTTGCGCACAAAACAATCGTTGATGATGCTGCTTATGCCGGCGTTGCATCTGCTGATTATTTGCTGGTTTTTCGCCGCAGTGGCAGCAATCCAATACCAATCGCAAATACTACCGGCCTTGACCACTACGCAGGCGAATGCCCTATTCCGCAAGAACTACATGGGTATCGCAACTGGAAAGGCAAGCAAACCGAAAATAGGTTCAGCCATTGGATCTGGCGCAGATACGCATCATCGATTTGGGATGACATCAACATGGGCCGAGTGTTGCCATTCAGGGATAGCAAAGATCCTGATGATGAAAAACACGTTCACCCGTTGCAGTTGGATGTGATCGATCGGGCAATTTGCTTGCGATCTAATCCAGGCGAAACCGTGCTTACGCCCTTCATGGGTGTTGGGTCTGAGGTTTACGGTGCTGTATCGCTTGGTCGCCGTGGTATTGGCATTGAGTTGAAGGAAAGCTATTACAAGCAAGCGATCAAGAACATGGAGATCGCAGTTGAATCAACCCGAGAACCAGGTCAAGTCGAGATTGCGGGACTCGATGACCTATGACCATCCAACTCCGGCCATACCAGCAGCAACTAGTGAATGAGATCCGTGGGCAGTACCAACTGGGGCGCCGCAGCGTCCTAGCGGTGTTGCCGACCGGTGCTGGCAAGACTGTTTGCTTTAGCCACATTGCGCAGGAAGCTGCCCGCAAAGGCAACCGCGTCTGCATCCTTGTCCATCGCGCTGAGCTGCTGGAACAGGCCAGCAATAGCCTCAGGCGGATGGATGTGCGGCATGGGTTGATCGCCGCCAATCGCAGCATGGACCTAAGCCATGCGGTGCAGGTAGCAAGCGTGCAAACATTGGCACGCCGGCTGCATAAGTTACCGCGTGATTTTTTCCAGCTGTTGGTGGTTGATGAGGCGCATCACTCCAATGCAGGCACCTGGGCAAAAGTGATCAGCCACTTTGCATCCGCCAAGTTGTTAGGTGTCACTGCAACTCCGGTTCGCGGCGATGGCCGCGGCCTTGGGGAGTGGTATCAGTCAATGGTGGAAGGTCCGTCTTCGAAGTGGTTGACTGATAACGGCTTCCTTGCGAGCGCTCGTGTGTTGGCACCGCCTGGGTTTGATGCCAGCGGACTGCGTAAGCGGATGGGTGATTTTGACACCAAACAAGCCGAGCAACGCGTCACCACGATCATGGGCGATTGCTGCAGCCACTACAAAAAGCACCTAAGCGGCAGGACTGCGATTGCGTTTTGCTGCTCCGTTGCCCATGCCGAAGCGGTGGCGGCATTGTTCATCAGCCAGGGCATCGCCGCGGCCAGCATTGATGGCAGCATGAGCAATGACTGCAGGCGAGATCTACTGCAGGCACTGGAATCTGGCCGGTTGAAGGTGTTGACCAGCTGCGCATTGATCGGTGAAGGCGTGGATGTGCCAAGTGTCGGCGGTTGCATCCTGCTACGGCCAACGCAATCGGTGAGCCTGCATCTGCAGATGATCGGTCGGTGCCTCAGACCAGCACCGGACAAATCACCGGCAGTGGTGCTCGATCATGTCGGCAACACGCTCAGGCTTGGCCACCACCTGGAGGAACGCGAATGGAGCTTGGATGGCGTGAAGAAACGCGACCGCGAAGCAGCGCCTAGCGTCAAGGTATGCCCAAAATGCTTTGCGGCAATGGCCAGCCGCGCAAGCCGCTGCGATGAATGCGGCCATGAGTTTGCACCGGAACGGCGTGAGTTGGAGACGGTTGACGGTGAGCTGGTGGAACTGCAGCAACGCGAGCGCCGCCGCGAACAGGGATCAGCGCAGAGCCTGCAGGAGCTGATTGACCTCGGCCACAAGCGTGGCTACAAGAATCCTGCAGCATGGGCGCGGTACGTGATCGCCGCACGGCAAACCAAGGGGCAATGGAGCCGGGTTAGGTGACACCCGCCAAACCGGCACGCAACAGGGCGCAACAGGGCCACTAGGAGCGATGATTACATCAGTCGCAACCCGGACATGACCACTGCCACCGCTCCTCGCAAGGCCCACAACGCAACGGTTACTTGCCCTTTCTGCAACGGCACCGGCAAGCTGCCGCATTACAGCCACGTGCAGAACGGCGACTGCTTCGCCTGTGGCGCTACCGGCAAGTTGCGTGACCTGAACGCCTTTATCGGCAACTGCTCGGATGTGGTGCTGACCGTATGGGTCAACAACGGCCGGTTCAGTGGCGCCGAACTGCGCCGGCGAACTTGGAAAACTGTTCAGATGAGCGTTGCTCCGTATCGCGGCAAGGAGTGGGGCCGCGACAGCTATTACCGCGCGATCGACAACGTGGAAGAAGCCCGCGAGATCTGGCGCAATGCCAAGCGACTGGGCATCATCACCGAGCTAGTGGACTGATCCCACCACCGCCCGCCGGAGCGCATCCGGCAGCCATCACCACCCGCTGCCTGCCATGACCACACCGACACTGCCCACGATCCATCTCAACGGCACTGGCGCCGATAACCTTTGCCAGGAGTATTGCGCTGTACGCAAGGCGGTCGCCGCTGCCGCTGATGCGCTGCAAGCCGCAACGTGCAATGCACGCGACTTCTACCCGCAGGAGCCTGGCAACTGGGAGAAAGCACGCGCGGAACGCGCTCGTATGTTCGAGCTGCTGCAGCAGGTCAGCGACTACGCAGAGCATTGGGAGATGCACGCCATGGATCACCACCGCAGCTGAGCCACCCTGCAAACCGGCACGCAACAGGGCGCAACAGGGCGGCCAGCTGCAATGATTACATCAGTCACCACCCACGACTCATGTCCACCGCTCCTCTGCTGTCCATCGGCACCTTTGGTACTCACGTCATTGGTGGCTCCAAGGGCTACTCTTTCGCCGGCACCGTGCCCACTGGCATCAAGCAAGGCGGTTACGCCAGCGAGCGGGATGCGATCAAAGCATTCGCTGGCTGGTTCATCGATCAGGATGTGGAGTTCAAACGCGCCCACGTTGCTGATCTTCGCTGGGATGTCTTCGAGCTAGTGCTCACCGCCGCCTGAAGCCACCCACCGCCCCTCAGCTGAGGGGTTTTTTAATGGCTGCCGATACGCTGCAGTGATCACCCACGCATCTCATGCCAAGCGAGCAGCAGATACAGCAGCAGATCCGCCTGAGCTGCAGCCGCGGCTCGGTGCGGTTGCATCGCAATAACACCGGCACGCTGCGGGATCAGCACGGCAGACCCGTGAGCTTCGGACTGGCCAAAGGCAGCAGCGATCTGATCGGCTGGACCACACGCACGATCACGCCGGAGATGATCGGGCAGCAGGTGGCGGTATTCACCAGCATCGAGGTAAAAAGTGCTGCAGGTCGCGTCCGGCCAGAACAACAGCAATGGATTCATGCAGTGCAGGCAGCAGGCGGCATCGCCGGCGTGGCACGCAGCGTGGAGGATGCGCAGCAGCTGATCAGTGCCGATCCGCAAGCTGACGCCACTTAACTTGATAGCACGCCTCATTGATGAGCACCTATGAACGTCCAAGAACAACAATCCCGCGCGGATTACATGAATGCGCTGTATGAAGACTCAGGCCGCACCAATGGTCTGTTTACCGGCTTGTATGCCGAGCGGATGCAGCAGCTGATGATGATCGACCGCAGCGAGCGGCTGCAATGTGCCACCCGCCAAACCGGCACCCGGTAAGTCGCAGCATGGCGGTGCATGGGTGACAATTGCATCAGTCACCACCCCGGAGCGCCACATGAAAATCACCGCCATCAAAATCCGCCGCTCCTGGGTACTGGCCAGCGGCCAGTACGTTCTCCCAGGCAAATTCAGAACGGAGGCCGCCGCCCTGGAGGCCCTGGCAGAGAAGCCCAGTTTCTACGAGTATTGGGCCGGCTCTACCGCCCCT